>OKWO01000034.1_pt1 | contig 119357 bp, 119 predicted proteins | sample 1607221 | NCBI WGS metagenome assembly OKWO01 (sample SAMN07501057, study PRJEB24779) | human gut metagenome | isolation source: stool | host: human infant | place: USA: Pittsburgh, PA | reverse complement strand
ACGGTTTGGATTACGAATGAATTTGATTGCTGGAATGATCAACCGTGAACTAGGATTTTAGTTTCGCAGGAAGTCTATTAATCTTTTAAAATAGTCTGATATTGTCTTTTAACCATAAATATATTACTATAATAGTAAGATTAGCATAGAGGAACTACGATATGGATAAAGAAAAATTAGACTATTGGAAGACGATAATAACGTTTCTCCATAATGTTTTAGGTGATAATTACGAAATTGTTTTGCATGTAGTAGATGAAAATGATATCTATATTGGTGAGTTGGTTAATAGTCACATTAGTGGACGAACCATAAGTTCACCTCTAACGACTTTCGCCCTTGATTTAATCAAGAATAAAGTTTATAAGGAAAAAGATTTTGTTACTAACTATAAGGCGATTGTCAGCCCTCTCAATAAAGAAGTTCGTGGATCTACTTTCTTCATCAAGAATGCTCAAAATGAACTTGAAGGGATGTTATGTATCAACCTTGATATTTCTGCATACCAAAATATTGCTTTGGATATTCTGGACTTAGTTAATTTAAATGTTAACAAAATACTACCTAAGTCCCCTCAAAAAATTTCTCTCCCTCAACAGGAGGAACCTGTAGAAGTTCTATCAGGCAATATTCAGGATATTATTAGTGAGATTGTTGATCCTAGTCTTTTAAATCAGAATATTCATTTAAGTCAAGAAGTTAAGGTAGAAATTGTTTCTAAACTTCACGAAAAAGGTGTATTCCAATTAAAAGGTGCCGTTTCAAAGGTCGCTGAAGTTCTCAACATCTCCGAACCAAGCGTCTATCGTTATCTTAAAAAAATTGAAACTCATTAACTCTAAAACTCTTTTTAACTTATAGATTAATAAGATTGGACTCAAAAGTTCAATCTTTTATTTTTTATGACACCGGTATAAGATTATTTTAGTTTTCTGTGCCGTAAAACTTAGTTTTTATTATTTTTTTGATAAACTAGTATCATCTGTTACTAGGAGGAATGTTGTCGTGATTATCGATCAACTGTTACAAAGAAGCCACTCTCATCTACCGATTCTACAAGCTACATTTGGCTTAGAGAGAGAAAGCCTTCGCATTCACCAACCCACTCAAAGGGTTGCTCAAACACCCCATCCCAAAACATTAGGGAGTCGTAACTATCATCCTTATATCCAAACGGATTATAGTGAACCTCAATTAGAACTCATTACACCTATTGCAAAGGATAGCCAAGAAGCCATTCGATTTTTGAAAGCTATAAGTGATGTTGCTGGACGCTCTATCAACCACGATGAATACTTATGGCCGCTTTCTATGCCACCCAAAGTGAGGGAAGAAGACATACAGATTGCCCAATTAGAGGATGCTTTTGAATATGATTATCGCAAATATTTGGAGAAAACTTATGGAAAACTAATACAATCCATCTCTGGAATTCACTATAATCTCGGTTTAGGTCAAGAGTTATTAACTTCTCTCTTTGAATTGAGTCAAGCAGACAATGCTATTGATTTTCAGAACCAGCTTTACATGAAATTGTCTCAAAATTTTTTACGTTACCGTTGGTTACTAACTTATCTATATGGAGCGAGCCCGGTAGCTGAAGAAGACTTTTTAAATCAGAAACTGAATAACCCTGTTCGGTCACTTAGAAATAGTCACTTAGGTTATGTGAATCATAAAGATATTCGTATTTCTTATACTAGCTTGAAGGATTATGTCAACGATCTAGAAAATGCTGTAAAAAGTGGGCAATTGATTGCTGAGAAAGAATTTTATTCACCTGTTCGTCTCCGTGGTAGTAAGGCCTGTCGTAATTATTTAGAAAAAGGAATTACATATTTAGAATTTCGCACTTTTGATCTCAACCCATTTAGTCCAATCGGTATAACGCAGGAAACTGTTGATACTGTTCACCTTTTCTTATTGGCGCTTTTGTGGATAGATTCTAGTAGTCATATTGACCAAGATATCAAGGAAGCCAATAGATTAAATGACCTTATAGCACTCAGTCATCCATTAGAAAAATTACCTAATCAAGCACCAGTTTCTGACTTAGTGGATGCTATGCAATCTGTTATCCAACATTTTAACTTACCACCTCACTATCAAGACCTATTGGAATCTGTAAAAAGGCAAATTCAGTCACCTGAATTAACGGTAGCTGGTCAACTTTTAGAAATGATTGAAGGACTTTCCTTAGAAACATTTGGACAAAGACAAGGACAAATTTATCACGATTATGCTTGGGAAGCTCCCTACGCCTTAAAGGGATATGAAACGATGGAACTTTCTACCCAATTGCTACTATTTGACGTTATCCAAAAAGGAGTCAACTTCGAAGTGCTGGATGAACAAGATCAATTCCTAAAATTATGGCACAATAGTCATATTGAGTACGTTAAAAATGGTAATATGACCTCAAAAGATAACTATATTGTACCGCTCGCTATGGCTAACAAAGTTGTTACAAAAAAAATCCTAGATGAAAAGCATTTCCCAACTCCTTTTGGAGATGAATTTACTGACCGTAAAGAGGCACTTAACTATTTTTCACAAATCCAAGATAAACCAATCGTCGTTAAGCCAAAATCAACAAACTTTGGTTTAGGCATTTCTATTTTTAAAACATCAGCTAACTTAGCTTCTTATGAAAAAGCAATTGACATCGCTTTTGCCGAAGATAGTGCTATTCTTGTGGAAGAATATATTGAGGGTACCGAATACCGTTTCTTCGTCCTTGAGGGGGACTGTATTGCTGTATTGCTTAGGGTAGCAGCTAATGTCGTTGGAGATGGTATTCATACTATTAGTCAGCTAGTTAAACTTAAAAACCAAAACCCTCTCAGAGGCTATGATCATCGCTCTCCTCTAGAGGTTATTGAGCTCGGAGAAGTAGAACAGTTAATGTTGGAACAACAAGGATACACTGTTAACAGTATCCCTCCAGAAGGAACAAAAATAGAACTTCGCCGTAATTCTAATATTTCCACTGGCGGTGACTCTATAGATGTAACAAATACAATGGATCCTACATATAAACAACTAGCAGCTGAGATGGCAGAGGCTATGGGGGCTTGGGTTTGTGGAGTTGATTTAATTATTCCTAATGCCACTCAAGCATACTCAAAAGATAAGAAAAATGCTACTTGCATTGAACTAAACTTTAACCCATTGATGTATATGCACACCTACTGTCAAGAGGGGCCTGGTCAATCTATTACACCTCGAATTTTGGCTAAACTGTTCCCAGAATTATAACTAAAAAGAGTTCCTTAGGCTAAGCTTAAGGAATTTTTGGTTAAAATAAAGTTATCCCTTGTCATCACTAGTTCATTTAAGATAAAATATTAACAACTACAGAAAGTTAGGTTAAATATTATTATGGTTAAAAAACGCTATTCCAAAAATTCTCATAATCTAATAACATTACTTGGTATTGTTGTTCTTGCTTCCCTGATTTCAGACTTTTGGAGTGAGGTGATTGCTACTCTGTTAATTATTGGTGGTGGTTATTGTGCCTATTACGTTTATGATAAAAAGCGTCTTAAACGTTTTACATCAAACCAACGTATTGAAGCTTTAAAATCCAATATTAAAGAGACTGACCAAGACATTAGACACTTGGAAATTTTAAAAAAAGACAATCTTTCTAAGGAATATATAAAATTAGCAAATCAAATATTACCTCAATTGGACCTAATTCGTAATGAAGCAAACCAACTACAAAAAGCCATTGAGCCTAATATCTATAAACGTATCACCAAAAAAGCAAATACATTTAGTAATGAGATTAACGAACAACTAATAAAGCTACATGCCTCTCCAGAACTAGAACCTATTTCTGATCAGGAAGATGAAATGATACGCATTGCTCCGGAATTAAAACCGTTCTATCACAATATTCAAGATGACCACTATGCTATCTTAAAAAAGATTGAAAAGGCAGATAACAAAGCTGAATTAGCAGCAATTCATCAAGCCAATATGAAACGTTTTACAGATGTTCTGGCTGGCTACATCAGAATCAAACAATCTCCTAAAAATTTTAACAATGCTAAGGAACGCCTAGAACAAGCATTACAAGCAATTAAAAAATTTAATTTAGATTTAGATGAAACGCTGCGCCAATTGAATGAAAGTGATATGAAAGATTTTGACGTTAGCCTAAGAATGATGCAAGACGAAAGGAACAATAAATGAGCGATACCTTTAATTTTGATATTGACCAAATTGCAGACAATGCTATCACTAAAACAGATAAAACAACAGAAATTATTTCCAACCAGACAACAAGCCAAACTGGGCAAATTGCCTTTTTTGAAAAACTAACACCAGCACAAAAGTCTGCTATCTCTGAAAAAACACCAGCTTTGGTAGATACTTTTGTCGGTGACCAAAATGCGCTCCTTGATTTTGGACAATCCGCAGTAGAAGGCGTTAATACCACTGTTAATCATATCTTGTCTGAGCAGAAAAAAATTCAAATTCCTCAAGTTGATGATTTACTAAAAAATGCTAATCGCGAACTAAATGGATTTATTGCCAAATATAAAGATGCTACTCCGGCAGAATTAGAGAAAAAACCAAACTTGATTCAAAAATTATTCAAACAAAGCAAGACCTCGCTACAGGAATTTTATTTTGACTCACAAAACATCGAGCAAAAAATGGATATGATGGCAGCGAATGTTGTCAAACAAGAAGATACTTTGGCAAGAAATATCGTCTCTGCTGAAATGCTCATTGAAGATAATACTAAATCTATTGAAAATTTGGTTGGAGTTATTGCTTTTATTGAATCGAGTCAAGCCGAGGCTGCCAATCGTGCAAGCCACTTACAACAAGAAATTCTAGCATTAGATAGCCAAACGTCCGAGTATCAAATTAAAAGTAACCAATTAGCTCGAATGACTGAAGTTATCAATACCTTCGAACAGCAACATACTGAATATGTCAGCCGTCTCTACGTTGCATGGGCAACAACACCACAGATGCGAAACTTGGTCAAAGTATCGTCAGATATGCGTCAAAAACTTGGCATGTTACGTCGAAATACCATTCCAACAATGAAACTCTCAATCGCTCAGTTAGGCATGATGCAACAATCTGTCAAATCCGGTGTCACTGCTGATGCTATTGTCAACGCTAATAATGCAGCATTGCAGATGCTGGCTGAAACTAGTAAAGAAGCGATTCCGATGTTAGAGAAGACCGCACAAAGCCCCACTGTTTCTATTAAATCTGTCACTGCATTAGCTGAAAGCTTAGTGGCTCAAAATAATGGTATTATCGCTGCCATAGACAAAGGACGTAAAGAACGTGCCCAATTAGAATCTGCTGTTATTAAATCGGCTGAAACAATCAATGATTCTGTCAAAATTCGTGATAAAAAAATAGTTGAAGCCTTACTCAACGAAGGTAAATCTACCCAAGAAAAAGTTGATGAGTCTTAACTTACTATCATATCCACTAAATAAAAACGATACTGTAAAACACCGTATCGTTTTTATATCATTAATTTATACCGTTTTCATCTATATTTTCCTGACTATCTCCAATGCAAAATAAGCCTTTTATGCTATAATATGACTTATGGATAAAATTATAAAATCAATTTCAACTTCCGGTTCTTTCCGGGCTTATGTCCTTGATTGTACAGAAACTGTAAGAACAGCTCAAGAAAAACATCAGACACTTTCAAGTTCTACTGTAGCTCTTGGGAGAACATTAATTGCAAATCAAATTTTAGCAGCAAATCAAAAAGGAAATAGTAAAGTAACTGTCAAGGTTATTGGAGATAGCTCTTTTGGTCATATTATTTCTGTAGCTGATACTAAAGGAAATGTTAAAGGTTACATCCAAAATACGGGTGTTGATATCAAGAAAACAGCTACTGGAGAGGTCTTAGTTGGACCTTTCATGGGGAATGGACACTTTGTCGTTATTACCGATTACGGAACTGGGCAACCTTACACTTCAACAACTCCACTAATTACAGGAGAAATTGGAGAAGATTTTGCTTATTATTTAACCGAAAGTGAGCAAACACCTTCTGCCGTCGGTTTAAATGTCCTCTTAGATGACGAGGATAAGGTTAAAGTTGCAGGTGGATTCATGCTTCAGGTGCTCCCAGGTGCTTCTGACGAAGAAATTTCTCGCTATGAAAAACGCATTCAGGAGAGGCCTTCTATTTCAAGTCTGCTAGAGTCTGAAAATCATATAGAATCTCTCCTTTCAGCTATTTACGGAGAAGACGACTACAAGCGCTTATCGGAAGACTCTTTAGCCTTCTACTGTGACTGTTCAAAAGAACGTTTTGAAGCCGCTCTATTGACTTTAGGAACTAAAGAATTGCAAGCCATGAAGGATGAAGATAAAGGTGTTGAAATTACTTGTCAATTTTGCAACCAGACTTACTATTTCACAGAAGAAGATTTGGAGAAGATAATTAATGACTCAATTAAATAGTTCATTTATGATTGGGAAGGTTGAAATTCCTCATCGTACCGTACTAGCACCGATGGCAGGTATTACTAATTCTGCTTTTCGTACTATCGCTAAAGAATTTGGTGCTGGTCTCGTTGTTATGGAAATGATTTCTGAGAAAGGGTTACTTTATAACAACGAAAAGACCTTACATATGCTCCATATCGATGAAAATGAACATCCTATGTCAATTCAACTATTTGGTGGCGATGCAGAAGGCTTAAAACGTGCAGCTGACTTTATCCAAAGTAATACGAAAGCAGATATCGTAGACATCAATATGGGATGTCCAGTTAACAAAGTTGTTAAAAACGAAGCTGGAGCTAAATGGCTACGTGACCCTGAAAAAATTTATCATATTGTTAAAGAGGTAACGTCTGTACTTGACATTCCATTAACAGTAAAAATGCGTACAGGATGGTCTGACTCATCTAATGCTGTAGAAAATGCACTCGCTGCCGAATCTGCTGGTGTATCTGCACTTGCTATGCACGGTCGAACGCGTGAACAAATGTATACTGGCACGTGTGACCATGAAACACTTGGCAAGGTCGCTAAAGCTGTTACTAGTATTCCTTTTATTGCCAATGGTGACATTCGTACTGTTCACGATGCCAAATTTATGATTGAAGAGATTGGAGCTGACGCTATAATGGTTGGACGTGGTGCTCGTAGCAATCCTTACATCTTTACACAAATTAATCATTTCTTTGAAACAGGCGAAATCCTTCCTGACCTACCATTTGAGAAGATGTTAGATGTTGCCGAGGATCATCTCACTCGACTAGTTAATTTAAAAGGTGAAACTATTGCCGTTCGTGAATTTCGAGGGTTAGCACCTCATTATCTGCGTGGAAAATCAGGCGCAGCAAAAATTAGAGGAGCTGTTTCACGTGCAGAAACACTAGCAGAAGTTCAAGAACTTTTTGCAGGTTTACGCTAAATCAAAAACAGTCCTTTGACTGTTTTTTCCTATCTCTGTACAAATTTAGCATAAATCATTGTGTAATGAAAACTCAAAAGTATAACAAATTATTTTAGCATAACAGAATTAAGGAGAATTATGTTGATTGTTTTAGCTGGAACCATTGGAGCAGGTAAAAGCTCCCTTGCAGCTGCTCTAGGACAACACCTAGGGACAGATGTTTTCTATGAGGCGGTTGATAATAACCCAGTTTTAGATCTTTACTATCAAGATCCCCAAAAATATGCTTTTTTACTACAAATATTCTTTTTAAATAAACGATTCCAATCTATAAAAGAAGCCTATAAGGCTAACAACAATGTTTTGGATCGTTCTATTTTTGAAGATGAACTATTCCTCACTCTAAATTATAAGAATGGAAATGTGACTAAAACAGAGCTAGATATCTATAAAGAACTTCTTGCAAATATGTTGGAAGAATTAGAAGGTATGCCTAAGAAGAGACCTGATTTGCTAGTCTACATTGATGTTTCATTTGATAAAATGTTAGAACGTATTGACAAACGAGGACGCAGCTTTGAGCAAGTTGATTCTAACCCAGAATTATACGACTACTACAAACAAGTCCATTCTAAATATCCAGAATGGTATGAAAATTACGACGTTTCACCTAAAATTCGGATCGATGGTAACAAACTTGATTTCGTCAAAAATCCAGAGGATCTTCAACACGTCCTTGACACTATTGATTCCGAATTGCAAAAACTTGATTTACTATAATTAGGTGATATCTATGATTATAAGACCTGTCCTACCCTCAGATGCTAAAGAATTACTTGCTATCTATGCTCCCTACGTTACTGACACTACAATAACGTTTGAATACGATATTCCTAGTATATCGGAATTCACCAATCGTATCAAAAATATCAGCAAATCTTTCCCATATTTAGTTGCTGAAGAAAATGGGAAAATATTAGGTTATGCATATGCTTCAACTTACTACGCTAGAGCTGCCTATGACTGGACTTGCGAGCTTTCTATTTACCTTGATAAAGATGCACGTAGCAAAAAAATTAGTAGCCAACTATATGATACATTGGAGAAAGAATTAGTTAGCCAAGGGTATGTTAATCTACTCGCTTGTATCAGTTTACCAAATGATATAAGTATTGCATTCCACAAAAAAAGAGGATTTAATCAAGTCGCACATTTCCCAAAAATCGGATTTAAATTTGAACAATGGCATGACATTGTATGGTTACAAAAGCGATTGAAATCTTAAGGTAATCTTTAGATTTATTTTAAGTTAGCAAAAGATTAGGATATTATAATATATTTATCCTAAAATTTTTCAACGACTTTCAGTCGTACCTATATCTACAAGTGCAATTGTTAGATATAGATCCTTTTACTTTTCATAAATCTATAAGAAAATGTCCAAAATATTTTGGACATTTTCTTTTTATATTAAAATTCCAGTACCCATCGGTACTGGAATGTTTTATGATTTTGCAATATCAAATTTCAATTTGCCTTTGGATACGCCAATCTTAATTACTTGCCCCTCTTTCACTTGATTTGCCAATAGTAGTTCTGATAAATGATCCTCTACTTGCGTTTGAATAGTTCTACGCAGTGGACGAGCACCCATTTCTATATCATAGCCATCCTCTGCCAAGTGTTTCAAGGCTGAAGGCTGGAATTTCAGATCCATACCTTTATCTTTAAGCGCTAAAATTAAAGGTTTAACCATAATTTTCACAACTTCACGCATATTATCTTGACTGAGACTATGGAATACAACTTTCTCATCAATACGATTGATAAATTCTGGTCGATAAGCTTTTTTAAGCTCCTCCATAATACGTTTTTGCATAGCAGTATAATCATGGCTGATATCCTTAGCTCCAAAACCAACTGTTTTATCGTCACGTAATGCAGTTGCTCCTAAATTAGAAGTCATAATGATTATAGTATTTGAAAAATCAACTTTTCGTCCTCGACTATCTGTTAAAACGCCATCATCAAGCACTTGTAATAATACATTAAAAATATCTGGATGAGCTTTTTCAACTTCATCAAAAAGTAAAACTGAATATGGTTTATTGCGTACTTTTTCAGTCAGCTCTCCTCCTTCATCATAACCAACATAACCTGGAGGTGCCCCATTCAGGCGAGAAGCTGCGAATTTTTCCATATATTCCGACATATCAAAACGAATTAGGGCTGATTCATCATCAAACAACACTTCTGCCAAGGCTTTTGCTAACTCTGTCTTACCAACACCAGTTGGTCCCAAGAACATAAAGGAACCAATAGGACGCTTACCAGTACGAATGCCAGATTGATTGCGACGGATAGCACGACTAATGGCGGTAACTGCATCATCTTGACCGATAACACGTTTATGCAATTCTTTTTCTAAATTGAGGTATTTTTTACTATCAGCTTGTGTCAATTTTTCAACAGGAATACCAGATAGACGGCTGAGAGTTGCCATAATATGATCTTCGGTTACGGCAATAGGCTTACGCTTTTTATCCTTATGGCTTGCTTTTAGAGCTTTAGAAGCAGATTTCATATCATCATCTAAAATAGCTTGGTCAACTTCTGTTAAAAGCGAAGGAGCATTTTTCTTAATCATCATTTGCACAGTGGCAGAAGCTTCATCAAGTAAGTCTATAGCTGAGTCTGGTAAATTCTTACTTGTCAAATAACGATGAGCCACTTTTACAGCAGTCATAACTGCTTCATCTGAAATAGTAACATTATGAAAGGCTTCATACGCTGGCTTCAATCCAAGTAGAATTTCATAAGCGTCTTCAAGATTTGGTTCTTCTACTAAAACTTTTGCAAAGCGACGAGATAAAGCAGCATCTTTTTCAATATGCTTTTGATATTCCTCTTGAGTTGTTGCTCCAACAGTGCGTAAAGTGCCTCGGGCCAAAGCTGGTTTTAAAATATTAGCAGCATCAAGTGTGCTATCAATACCAGAGCCAGAACCCATAATAGTATGCAGTTCATCAATGAAAAGAATAATATGACCGTCTTCTTCAATATCTGCAATGATTTGATTCATACGTTCCTCAAAATCACCACGAAAACGAGTTCCAGCAACAACGCTCATCATATCTAACTCTAGAACACGCATATCTCTAAGCTCATAAGGAATATTTCCATTAGCAATACGTTGTGCTAGACCGTACGCCAAAGCTGTTTTACCGACACCCGCATCTCCAACTAAGACAGGATTATTCTTTGTTTTACGACTTAAGACTTGGACCATACGTGAAATTTCTGTATCACGCCCAATAACAGGTTCAATTTCCCCATCAACCGCCATCTGTGATAAATCACGTGTGAAATCAGCTAAATCACCAGCAGTACTCGGTGGTTTCATCATATCAGAAAAAGAAGCACCCGACTTTGCTTTTTTAGGATTACGTAATTCATAAATTGCTTTGATATCATCTTTTGTAAAACCGGCATGACGTTCTAGAGCCTTACGTAAATCAACCATACGAACTGATTCACCATCGTCTTGACCTCTAAAACCAACTAATTCTAAGATACGTGTGGCTAATAAATCTTTATTAACCAACATAGCAAGCAAGACATGTTCAGTACCCACATCTTCAGCTCCTACTACGATACTAATATTTTCTGCTAACTTTAAGATCTTTTTCAAAGCCGATGATTGCTCTAAAAATTGATAATCGGTAATCTCTTCTTTCGGTGCTCTACCTAAAGCTAAAATTGTTGCTGCTTCGTACTCTTCAATTGCAACTTCAGACTCATATTCAGCAAATGTCAAACCAGCTACTGAATCATGAACTAAAACCATTGCTAAAAGAAGATGCCAGCTTTCTAAATAGTGACTTTCATAGCGTGCTGCTTGAAATTGCGCCAATCTGAATACTTCTTGTAATTTTATGGAATAATGACTCATAAATGGAATCCTTTTCTATCTAATCGTTGTAATAATTTACGGAGCATACGAGCTCTAATAACAGAGGCTTGCTCTCCTAAGACGTCATCACCTGATGTCGCCAGAATCAAATTTCCTTCACGTTCTGTAATTATCTCTTCATCGAATAATAATTGAATCAAATCATCAAAGACTTGTTCACTGATACGCTCGCCAATCGTTGATAACATATTTCCAAATAATTGGTGTTGATCAGAAAAATGAACCTTAGCAATGCGGATGTAACCTCCACCACCTCGTTTACTCTCAACCACATAACCACGGCTTTCAGTAAACCGTGTCTTAATGACATAATTAATCTGACTAGGAACAACTTGAAAAGTATCAGCTAAATTGGAACGCTTTATTTCAGCAATTCCTGATTGTTCTAATAATGATTTTATATATTCTTCAATATTATCGGAAGTATTTTTTATGGCCACAAATTCACTCCTTCCTCTTTGACTATAACTGACTATTATTATATCAAATTTTTAAAAGATACGGAAATGAAATCTATCTAAGGATAGTAAAACTAGAATGACCGCGGATTTTAGTTGTCATTACTAGCAAGATAAGATAAAATGGAATAATACCATAGAAAGGTTTTATTTAATGAATTACATTATTACATTTTTGATTTCAATGATTCCCTTAGTGGAACTACGAGGAGCTGTGCCATTTGCAATCGCTAATGGAATACCTTTGTGGGAAGCGCTAGCTATCGGTGTTGTTGGAAACATGCTACCTGTACCTATCATCTTCTTCTTTGCTCGCAAAGTTCTAGAATGGGGAGCAGATAAACCTTATACTGGTAAGTTTTTCACATGGTGCCTTAAAAAAGGACATAGCGGTGGTCAAAAACTTGAAAAAGTAGCTGGAGAAAAAGGATTGTTTATTGCCTTGCTATTGTTTGTAGGCATTCCCTTACCCGGAACAGGAGCCTGGACTGGCACGCTTGCAGCTAGCCTCCTAGATTGGGAATTTAAACATAGTGTTATTGCTGTTATGCTAGGTGTTATACTAGCTGGATGCATCATGGGAACATTATCCATTATCGGCTTCAACCTATTCTAGAAAAGTTAAGGTGAGATGACTGTCTCTCCTTTTTTAATATTTGCCAATCCACCAATTCGATACCAAAATAAGACACTTGACTTAATCCAAGTGTCTTATTTTAAAATATATTTACTGACAACATTTTGCTGCCAAATTATAATATAAAGCGAGTGTTAATTATTTTTCAAGTGCTGCTGCCATTGTAGCTGCAACTTCTGCTTCAAAGTCGTTAGAAGCTTTCTCAATACCTTCTCCAACTTCAAAACGTACGAAAGCAACTGCTTTAGCATTTACTGACTCAAGATAAGCTTCAACTGTTTTGCTATCATCCATGATGTAAACTTGAGCAAGGAGTGTGTACTCTTGGTCAACTTTAGTGTTATCAAGCATGAAACGATCCATTTTACCTGGAACGATTTTATCCCAGATTTTTTCTGGTTTACCTTCTGCAGCTAATTCTGCTTTGATGTCTTCTTCTGCTTGGGCAATAACTTCATCAGTCAATTGAGCTTTTGATCCATATTTAAGGAATGGAAGAGCTGGTTTGTTAACCATAGCACGACTCTCGTTGTCTTGCTCAATTTTGTGGTTCAACTGAGCTAACTCATCATGAACAAATTGTGCATCAAGTTCAGTATATGAAAGAACAGTTGGCTTCATAGCTGCAACGTGCATTGATACTTGTTTAGCAAGTGCATCGTCGCCACCTTCAACAACAGTAATTACTCCGATACGTCCACCATTATGTTGGTATGCACCAAAATGTTGCTCATCAGTCTTTTCAACTAAAGCGAAGCGACGGAATGAAATTTTTTCACCAATTGTAGCAGTTGCAGTTACAAATGCTTGTTCTAAAGTTTCACCTGAAGGCATTGTTAAAGCAAGTGCTTCTTCATTGTTTGAAGGACGTCCTTCTGCAATAACTTTAGCAGTTTCATTAACTAATGTTACAAATTGGTCGTTTTTAGCAACAAAGTCAGTCTCAGCGTTAACTTCAATAACTGCTGCAACGTTACCATCAACATAAACACCTGTTAAACCTTCAGCAGCAACACGGTCTGCTTTTTTAGCTGCTTTAGCCATACCTTTTTCGCGAAGTAATTCAATCGCTTTATCAAGGTCACCATCAGTTTCTACTAATGCTTTTTTAGCGTCCATAACGCCTGCACCTGATTTTTCACGCAATTCTTTTACAAGTTTAGCTGTGATTTCTGCCATTTTCGTTCTCCTCTTAATTTCAAATAATGATTAAAAAAACGAGACAGAGCGGTTTGCATCTGCCCCGTTTTAGGATTTACAATAAATTAAATATTAGTCGTTTTTTGATCCTTCAACTACTTCAACGATTTCTTCAATTGAATCTGCTTGTGCTTCTTGAGCGAAGTCAACGTCAGCATCTTCACCTTGACGACCTTCAATAACTGCATCAGCTAATTTAGAAGTAATTAATTTAACGGCGCGAATAGCGTCATCGTTTGCTGGGATGATAACATCGATATCATCTGGATCAGCGTTAGTGTCAACCATAGCTACAACTGGAATACCAAGCTTTTTAGCTTCTTTAACAGCGATTTGCTCTTTATGTGGGTCAACAACATACATTACATCTGGGATGCGTGGCATATCTTCGATACCACCCAAGAATTTTTCAAGACGTGCACGTTGTTTGTTTAACAATGCAACTTCTTTCTTAGGAAGAAGTTCAAAAGTTCCTTCTTCTTCCATACGTTTGATTTCTTTCAAACGAGCAATACGTTTTTGGATAGTTCCCCAGTTAGTAAGAGTTCCACCTAACCAACGGTGGTTAATGAAGTATTGACCAGCACGTTTAGCTTCTTCAGCAACAGCTTCAGCTGCTTGTTTCTTAGTACCAACAAACAAGATAACTGCATCGTTTGCTGCAGCATCACGAACAAATTCGTAAGCTTGGTCAGCTAATTTTACAGTTTGTTGAAGGTCGATAACGTGGATACCATTACGTTCTGTGAAGATGTACTTAGCCATCTTAGGGTTCCAGCGACGAGTTTGGTGACCAAAGTGAACACCAGCCTCAAGAAGTTGTTTCATTGAAATTACTGCCATGAGTAAGTTCTCCTTTAAAAATGTTTTTTCCTCTCTCAGACTTCGACTTGCAGCCTAACCTTTCGGCAACAAGACCACAATTGATCTAAGATGAGTATTTGTCACTTTAAGCAACTATAATAGTTTATCAAAAAAAGTTAGATTTGACAAGCTATAAAATCTTCTACTCTATTAGAAAAATCATACTTTTCTTAGAAAAATGTAAACGTTTTTATTGGAGATTTAAAAGTATTTCGTTTATAATTAGGCTATTAAAAAATAAAGGAGGACATTATTATGTCATTAGTCGGAAAAGAAATTATTGAATTTTCAGCTCAAGCTTATCACGATGGAAAATTCATCACTGTTACAAATGAAGACGTTAAAGGAAAATGGGCAGTTTTTTGTTTCTACCCAGCAGACTTTTCATTTGTTTGCCCAACTGAACTTGGTGACCTTCAAGAGCAATACGAAACACTTAAATCTCTTGATGTAGAAGTTTATTCTGTCTCTACTGATACTCATTTTGTTCATAAAGCATGGCATGATGACTCAGATGTCGTTGGTACTATCACATATCCTATGATTGGTGACCCTTCACACCTTATTTCACAAGGTTTTGATGTCCTTGGACAAGATGGTCTAGCACAACGTGGTACATTTATCATTGATCCAGACGGTGTCATCCAAATGATGGAAATTAATGCTGATGGCATCGGACGTGATGCAAGTACTCTCATTGATAAAGTCCGTGCTGCTCAATACATCCGCCAACATCCAGGTGAAGTTTGTCCAGCTAAATGGAAAGAAGGAGCTGAAACTTTAACTCCTAGTTTAGACCTTGTAGGTAAAATTTAATAACCAGGAGGTAATCCATGGTCTTAGATAAAGAAATCAAGGCTCAATTAGCACAATATTTAGATTTGCTAGAATCTGATATTGTATTACAAGCTGATTTAGGAGATAACGATAATTCTCAAAAAGTAAAGGATTTTCTAGATGAAATTGTCGCTATGTCTGATCGCATCAGCCTTGAATCAACACATTTAAAACGTCAACCTAGTTTTGGGATTGCAAAAAAAGGGCATGAAAGTCGCGTTATTTTTTCAGGCTTGCCAATGGGGCATGAATTCACATCTTTCATTTTAGCTTTGTTGCAAGTCTCTGGTCGCGCACCAAAAGTTGATGAAGACATTATCAAACGAATTAAGGGCATTGAGAAAACTATCAATCTAGAAACTTATGTTTCATTAACTTGCCATAATTGTCCAGATGTCGTTCAAGCCTTTAATATAATGGCTGTTTTGAATCCGAATATCACTCATACTATGATTGAAGGAGGCATGTATCAAGACGAAGTCAAATCAAAAGGTATCATGTCTGTTCCTACTGTTTATAAGGACCAAGAAGAATTTACTTCTGGCCGTGCTACAATTGAACAGCTTTTAGAACAACTAGATGGACCTCTTGATGCTGAAGCATTTGCTGACAAAGGTGTCTATGATGTTCTAGTTATTGGTGGTGGTCCTGCAGGTAACAGTGCTGCAATTTATGCCGCCCGTAAAGGGTTAAAAACAGGTATTTTAGCAGAAACTTTTGGTGGACAAGTTATCGAAACAGTTGGTATTGAGAACATGATTGGTACATTGTACACCGAAGGCCCTAAATTGATGGCTCAAATTGAAGAGCATACCAAATCTTACGATATTGATATTATCAAGAGTCAATTAGCAACTGGCATTGAAAAAAAAGAATTAGTTGAGGTAACACTGGCTAACGGAGCTATTTTACAAGCTAAAACTGCTATCCTAGCTCTGGGTGCTAAGTGGCGAAATATCAACGTTCCTGGCGAGGAAGAATTCCGCAATAAAGGTGTTACTTACTGTCCACATTGTGATGGCCCTCTTTTCGAAGGAAAAGATGTTGCTGTTATAGGTGGTGGTAATTCAGGTATGGAAGCTGCTTTAGATCTAGCCGGTGTCACTAAACATGTTACAGTCCTAGAATTCTTACCTGAGCTCAAAGCAGACCAAGTACTGCAAGAACGAGCAGCTAAAACTGATAATTTAACTATTCTTAAGAATGTTGCTACTAAAGATATCGTTGGTGAAGATCATGTCACTGGTTTAAACTATACCGATCGTGATACAAACGAAGAAAAACACATTGATTTAGAAGGTGTTTTTGTACAAATTGGTCTTGTACCAAGTACATCTTGGCTCAAGGATAGCGGCATTGAACTCAATGAACGTCAAGAAATTGTCGTTGATAAATTTGGCTCAACAAATATCCCTGGTATTTTTGCTGCAGGTGACTGTACAGATGCTGCCTACAAGCAAATCATTATTTCCATGGGGTCTGGTGCCACAGCTGCCATTGGCGCATTTGATTATTTAATCAGACAATAATCTAAAAGAGATTGATACAATAGGTATCAATCTCTTTTTTGGGGTAATATGAGGAAGTTTAAGGGCTAAAATTGGCTATTTTACGAAAGAGGCTTGACGAATCTTTTTTTTTTCGATAGAATATTATCTGTTATGGCGGTATAGCCAAGTGGTAAGGCACGGCTCTGCAAAAGCTTGATCGTCGGTTCAAATCCGTCTACCGCCTTAAATATAAAAGATTTTATCCAAAGATAACAAAAAATCAACGATTGTTCGTTGATTTTTTTGTTATCAGAATTATTTTTTTAAATCCAATAATTGATAAGGTATAGAAGATTGACTATCTCTTAATGAATAGCTTTCTAATTCATTGACATTATCCCTTAAAATTTGAGACTCTTTAGAACTAATTAAACCGTCCCTTTCAAATTCAGAGATTGTTCTGCGTTCCAAGTAATATCCTCTTAGGGTTTCATTTAAAATATCTGGCGTTATGCGTGCAATGACACGTTCTACAAATAAACCTGATTTAATTAATTCTGCGTCTCGAATGCGTTCATTTTGTAAGAAATCTATCAAAGTTGCATTATAATAACCTTCCATATCTTCTAGCGTTTCTAAAATGAGATCATTATTTGATAAGTACAAATCTGTTAAGTGCTGACGATTGACTTCTGCTAGCAACCGTTTCCTATTTTTGAAATGTTTTTTCCGATTTCGTATTCCTTGTCCAAATGTTAAAAACTCATGAACAATACCACGAATAACACGCATAAGAATCGTTAAACTATAAGTGATATTTGACACAAAGCTACGATTAACTTGACGTTCTAAGTATTTTAAATAACGCTGGTAAATACGATATTCTTTGATAGAAATATTGCCATAACGATAAGCAGCTTCAAGCCCGTCGCTTTCTATACTAAGCATCATCAGTTGCAATTCAGCTAAGTCCTTCTTAATGTCACTAGATTCTTGTTCTAAAATGAGATGACGAATACGGCTATTATAATTATCTATAACTGCATAAAATGAAGCTTGATTTTCAGAAATCTTACCGTCTTCTTCTAAGACAGATAATACTTTTGTTAAAATCGATAGACGTATTAAATAATCATCTTTCACCTGTAAGGGAGGCGCTAACTTTGGTAATACTAAAAGTCCCGTTAAAAAACTCATTAGTGTTACTGCACCAACAGTGAAAAGAATCAAACTATACCCCAACTCTCCTATGACTGAGTGCTTGGGTAATAAGAGTATTGTTGCTATGGAAACACTTCCTTTAACTCCTGAAAAAGTCAACAGTTGAATCTCTCTCCAATACTTTTTAAATGATTTATGGTATTTGAAAGATCTCCAAGCATAAAAGCAAGAAACTGCTAGAAAGCGAACTAGAAAAAGTGTGCAAGTAACTAAAACAACAATACTAATAAGATCAAAATTACTATAAGCGTTACTTGTTAAAAGAGGACCAATGATACGTGTCAGTTCTCTTCCAAATATTAAGAAAACTAAACCATTTAAAATAAAATTTAAGGTTTCCCAAATAACAGAGGTAACGCGATCTACTTGAGCATCAAAGAGAGTCACTTTTTTCAAACGATTTGCTTGCATTACTCCTGCCACTACCACCGCAATAATAGCTGAAAATCCCAACAAATCAGCAACGAAATAAGCAACAAAAGGTAAGGTTAATTCCAAAAGTAGAGCCCCTGTAACATCAGCAGCATCAAATTTCTCTAGGACAGTGAGACATAACCTCGTTAGAAAAGCAAAAAGCAAGCCAATTAAAAAACCACCCATTATGGCCAATGCTAACTTGAGACTAGCTTTTGTTAAGGAAAAATAACCTGTTAAAAGGGCTGTTAAAGCAAACTGGAAGGAAACTAGACCACTAGCGTCATTTAAAAGACCTTCCAATTTGAGGATATTCTCTGCTCGTTTAGGAAATTGAAACCTCTTAGCAATCGATATAAAGGCAACGGCATCTGTTGGACCTAAGGCTGCTCCAAGCGCAAAGCATGCCGCAAGTGGTAAACTAACTGGCAAAAGGTGCCCTGCTACATAACCAACGACAATAGCTGTTAAAAATACCGTTGGTAAGATTAAGTAAAGAATAATAGTCCGATACTTTATAAAACTACCAATATCACTTTCTTGACCTTCTCTAAAGTTCAAAGGGGCAATAACAAAGGCAAGAAATAACTCAGGATCGATATGGACTTGTGACTTATGAAAAACTAAGCCAGAGAGAATCCCAAAGACCAACTGGATAAATGGTAATGGTAATTTAGGAAATATCCTATTGATAACATTAGATAAAATCAAAAACAGGAGAAAGCTGACTATTAGAATAGTTTCTTCCATATTATTCCTCCTTCATAACATCTATCAATTCTTTCTTCAATTTCTCAATTTTATCATCGATTTTTTTAGTATCTTCTCTCTCCAATCGACAGCGACATCTTTCTTTTTCAAGTATTATTAATTTCTTCTTTTTCTTCTTTACTTTACTTGAGTGAACATTTGAAAATTCTTGATTTTTAGAAGAAAGGTATTTATCTTTTAGTCGATTCAATCGTTCTTCCAAAGATAATTGAGACATCATAACCTCCTATTTAATAACCAAATTATTAATAATAAGTATTTTTTCTTTCATCGGCTATCTCTAGTATAACACGCATTTCTTAAATTGATAGAATTTAAGAATATCGTTGCTCATTATCTCCATATGTGGTAGACTAACAACAATTTAAATAGGAGGTTAACCAATGAAAAAATTAACAAAAGGCAGCCACATTCGTGTTCTTAGTCCCTCTTCTTCCATTGAACGTCTGGGTGGTTTTGAGGCTAACCTATTAGCCAAAGAAGTACTAGAAAAGCTGGGATTTCAAGTGTCATTCTCTAAGCACTATCTAGAAAATGATATCCTCTATTCTGCTTCGATTGCTAGCCGCGTAGAAGATTTACATGAAGCATTTGCCGACCCTTCTGTTGATGCCATATTAGCAACCATTGGCGGATTCAATTCCAACGAGCTTTTACCATATTTAGATTATGATTTAATCTCTAAGAATCCCAAAATAATTTGTGGTTACTCAGATTCAACGGCATTCCTTAATGCTATTTTTGCTAAAGCAAAAATCCAAACTTACATGGGTCCTGCTTATTCTTCTTTCAAAATGAAGGAAGGTCAACCTTACCAAACACAAACTTGGCTTACTGCCATGACAGAAAACCACTATGAACTTTGGCCTAGTGAAGAATGGTCTAGTGATCCCTGGTATGATCCCAGCAAACCACGCCAATTTTTCCCAACAGAATGGAAAATTTATAATCACGGAAAAGCTTCCGGTACGATTATCGGAGGTAATCTCTCTACGTTTGGCCTACTTCGAGGTACTCCTTATGCACCGAAAATTGAACGCTATGTCCTCTTGATTGAAGAGGCTGAGGAAAGTAATTTTTATGAATTTGACCGCAACCTTGCTGCAATTTTACAAGCTTATCCTCATCCACAAGCTATTCTTATGGGGCGCTTTCCTAAAGAATGCGGCATGACTCCACAAGTCTTTGAATATATCCTTTCAAAACATGCTATTTTCAAGGAAATTCCTGTTATTTATGATATGGATTTTGCGCATACCCAACCTCTTTTGACAGTGACTATTGGAGCTGAGATAAGCGTTGACACTACTACATTATCTTTATCTATAAAAGAATAAAAAAATACTCCTGCTACTCATCTGAGTAACGGGAGTTTATCATTTAGAGTTACCAAATAATAACACGTTTTTCAACTGGACGCCACATGTTATCACCATCTTTAACATCAAACTCTTTATGGAATTCTTCAAAATTCGTTACTGTAATATTAGTTCGCCATTGTGCTGGGGCGTGAACATCTACACTAGCTAACATTTGCATATACTCATCACGTGCCTTCATACGCCAAATTGTCGCAAAGTTAATAAAGAAATCCCTCGCTGAAAAATCTGACTCACGCTGCGCAGCTTCTAAAGCACAAGCAACTCCACCTAAATCTGCAACATTTTCTGATACTGTTAGTTTACCATTGACTTTTGCGCCATAAGATTCTAGTCCATCAAACTGCTCAACTACTTTATCTGTAAGTTTTTTGAAAGCTTCAAAATCTTCATCAGTCCACCAATTATTCAAACTTCCATGTTCATCAAATGAAGCTCCATTAGTGTCAAAAGCGTGTGATATTTCATGTGCAATCACTGCACCAATTCCCCCATAATTTGCTGATGAACTTTGCTCTAAAGCATAAAATGGTGCTTGTAAAATGGCTGCTGGGAAGACAATTTGGTTTTGTTGTGGATCATAATACGCATTGACCATGTGGGCAGGCATATGCCATTCACTTCTATCAACTGGTTTATTCCATTTACTCCAACCATAGGCTATTGAAATTTTGTCTAAATTAGTAGCATTTTCGACAAGCGATAGTTTAGGATCAATGATTTTTTTAGTATAAGTCTCTGGTAGTTTCTCAGGGTATCCAATGTGTGGCGTGATAACATTAAGTTTCACAATAGCTTTTTCTCGCGTTGACTGTGCAAGCCAATCCGCCTTTTCTAAGCGTGACTTATAGACATCAATCATCGTTGCAATCTTATGCTCAACATCAGCTTTAGCTTCTGGAGAGAATTTTTCCCCTGCATACCACAAACCTAGAGCTTGATTGTAAGGTCCTGAAGCAAGGTAGTAAGCTGCTTTTTTCTTATCCATTGCTTGTGGTGTGCCTGATAAAGCTCGACTGTAAACTCCCGATTTGATACGAATATCATCAGTTAAGTAAGCATTATAGGCATTCGCAGCTGATAAAATAAGATCTGCCTTTAATAATTCCCAATTAGATTCTGAGTAATAGTCAGATGCAAATTCTGTCCAGAAACGTTCTTCAGGAACAATAACTTTATCTGGTTTTTGTCCTAATATCTTTTGGAAAATCGCATCTAATGGAAGTTCAGGTGCTAATTTTGTGAAATCTTCCCAGTTATAAGGATGGTAAAGTTTAACATATTCCGAACTCTCTTCGCGAGATAAGACATATTGTGCCAATTTTGCATCCAATGCTAAAACCTTATCCAAGATATCTTTAATTTCCTGTTCTGAAAGGCCAAACAAAGGCAGTAAGTCTTCTTGACTTTTACGCCAAAGAGCAAAGAGTTCCTTTCCTTTTTCATTATCTTCACTATAATAAGTTGTATCTGGTAAAATAATCCCAGGCGCTTCAGCCCAGAGTACATTCAATTGAGCATTCATAAAGTCAGGAGCCACACCAAATGGAAATTCATTTGGTTTACCTTCTAGTTCATATTCTGCAACTTTTGATGCAAACTCAGAGAAAGATTGTAGGCCTTTATATTCTTCAATTAATGGTAATACTGGTGATACTCCTACCTCTTCACGTTTTTGATAATCAGCTGTCATTTTATGAAAAGCAATAAAATGATTTAAAATCGTATCACTTGGTTTATTTTCATCAGCCAGCCACTTATCTGTCGTTGACAGCATTAATGCTTCAATGTCATCAGCAAGATCAGAAAAACCACCTGTCCTTGGTTTGTCATCAGGAATAACAGCTGTCTTAGCCCACTCCCCATTAACCGCTTGGTAAAAATCATCTTGATATTTTATCATTATTTTCTCCTTAATATCTCATATGTAATCTCTTACAGTCTAACAGAAAATTCAGAGTTTGACTATTAAAAATACTCTCATATTGGTGCTTTCTCTAAATATCATTTTGTTATTTTTGCTATACTATAAACCAACAAGGAGGTTGTTATGATTGACAAATATTATAATTGGGCAACGCTTGGAACCGGCGTTATTGCCAACGAATTAGCCCAAGCACTGGAAGCACGTGGACAAAAATTATATTCTGTAGCTAATAGAACTTACGACAAAGGACTTGAATTTGCTAACAAATATGGTATCCAAAAAGTTTATGATCACATAGATCAAGTATTTGAAGACCCTAAAGTGGATATCATTTATATCTCTACTCCCCACAATACTCACATCTCATTTTTACGAAAGGCTTTAGCAAATGGTAAGCACGTTCTTTGCGAAAAATCTATTACTTTAAACAGCACTGAACTTAAAGAAGCCATAGATTTAGCCGAAACTAACCATGTTGTCTTAGCTGAAGCCATGACTATTTTTCATATGCCAATTTACCGCCAATTAAAAACATTAGTTGATAGTGGAAAATTAGGACCGTTAAAAATGATTCAAATGAATTTCGGAAGTTATAAAGAATATGATATGACTAACCGTTTTTTCAGTCGTGACCTAGCAGGAGGTGCTTTGCTGGACATTGGTGTTTATGCACTTTCTTGTATTCGCTGGTTTATGTCAGAAGCACCTCACAACATTACCTCTCAAGTTACATTTGCACCAACAGGGGTTGATGAACAAGTTGGTATCCTACTAACCAATCCAGCAAATGAGATGGCGACTGTCAGCCTTAGTTTACATGCAAAACAACCTAAACGAGCAACTATCGCTTACGATAAAGGCTACATTGAACTTTTTGAATATCCGCGAGGACAAAAGGCAGTTATTACTTATACTAAGGATGGGCATCAAGATATTATCGAAGCTGGCAAAACTGAAAATGCTCTCCAATATGAGGTAGCTGATATGGAAGAAGCCGTTTCAGGAAAAACTAACCACATGTACTTAAACTATACCAAAGACGTTATGGATATCATGACACAGCTACGTCAAGAATGGGGATTTACCTACCCAGAAGAAGAAAAATGAAGAGAGCTTGACAATGATTGTCAAGCTCTTTTTAGTTAATATACACTACATTTTCTTAAAAAATAGGCATTTAAAGAAATAAATCATACCAACTGCTAAACTCAAAATAGCATAAACATAGAAAACTGCATTTATTTGTCCTAGTAAATGATCAAAACAAGACAGAAGAATAGCCGCACTAGCTCCACCAATATTACAAAATACTAAAACTAATGTCGTTGCAGAACCAACCAACGAATATTCAACACGGTCTGCTACTAGGCTAAACACAGCAGTGACCATCAGGCTGTAAAGGAAACCTGATGCCATCGCACTAATTGTTAGTACCATTAGATTAGAAGGCAATCCAACTCCAAGCAATGTTAAAGAAAATAAGACGAGGCAGATTGGAATTAATTGCTTATGAAACATAGCTATCAACTGACCAAAACTCATACCTGCTATTATTCCCATAAGCATCATCGCACTAAGAACAAGACTAGCTTGAGCTGGCGTACCCAAACCAAATTCTACTACTAGCAGAGGTATCCTAAGATTAATCCCAGTATTTATAGTTATGACAAATCCTGCTAAAATAGCTAAGGCGACAATATAAGTCAAATCAGCTTTAGGGACTTTTTGACCTTTAGTTTTAATCTTATCATTTGTACCTTTCACCACTTTCTTAGGCGCAAAAACAAGATATAGAACTAAGATTGGTAAAGCTAAAAAATAAATCATAAATGATTTGGACCAACCAAAAGTCAACAATAGCCCAACTAAAGCTGTCAAACCAGCATTTCCTAAAACTTCAAAAGACCCCCTTAATCCTAAGAGTTTTCTTCTTTCTTTGCCTTGATAATATTCACTAATCACACTAATGGCCCTAGCATTAATAAAACCAATACCACTCCCCAATAAAAGACGCGATACAAATACTAAAAGGTAGTTCTGACTGACAACCGGCAATCCTCCCCCTAATGCTGTTAGCAATAGCCCAAAGATAATCATATGTTTCTCAGAAAGTTTTTTACTTAACCAAGGTGTGATAAGCAAGATGAAGATAATAGCCATCGAAGGAATTGAAAATAATAATTCAACTTGGGGTGATGGTAAGCCCTTATCTCTATAATAAGATATCATTTGTGGTAGGGCTGGTGATGTCGAAAAAGTTGATAGCAAGATAAGTGATAAAGAGAGTAAACTTAGCTTCTCCATAAAGATTTTCAAGTGACAATACCTCTTTCTGATGTCTTTTTTTATATAAATAAAGTATAATCAATATTAAACTAGAAATATATGACATATGTCCTAAAACTATCTCAAATAGGGAGTCAATACATGGATATAGAAAACTACTGCCAAGACTACTGTTTGGAGACTATCTTTCCAAAACATTATTTCAAGGATTTACAAGTAATCACCCTAACTGCTGGCCAACCCGTCTGTAAACAGGGAGAACAATTAGAATACTTGCACTACATCGTCAAGGGACGTTTTAAAATTGTACGTCGACTCTTTAATGGCAAAGAACATATTTTAGATATTAAAACAAAACCAACACTGATTGGTGATATTGAACTTTTGACTAATAGACAAATTGTATCATCTGTTATTGCCTTAGAGGATCTTACAGTCATTCAATTATCACTTAAAGGACGGAAAGAGAAACTGTTAACAGACGCAACTTTCCTCCTAAAACTTAGTCAAGAGCTAGCTCAGGCTTTTCATGATCAAAACATCAAAGCGTCTACTAATCTAGGGTATACCGTCAAAGAGTTACTTGCAAGTCATATTTTAGCAATTGAAGAACAAGGTTACTTTCACCTTGAGTTAAGTAGTTTAGCTGATTCGTTTGGCGTCAGTTATCGTCATTTATTAAGAGTTATCCACGATATGGTCAAAGAAGGCCTTATCCAAAAAGAAAAACCAAAATACTTTATCAAAAATCGTTTCGCACTAGAATCATTAAATATTCAGCCATGAAGCGTAGCTTTATCATTTAATTATTTTATGCTAAACTAAATCAGAGAATACAGTTAGGAGAAAATATGTCTGCTATTGATAAATTAGTAAAAGCTAGTCATTTAATTGACATGAATGACATTATCCGCGAAGGCAATCCAACCCTTCGCAAAGTGGCTGAAGAAGTCACATTCCCACTTTCTGAGAAAGAAGAAATTCTCGGAGAAAAAATGATGCAATTTTTAAAACACTCTCAAGATCCAATTATGGCTGAGAAGCTAGGCTTACGTGGTGGTGTTGGTTTAGCCGCACCACAATTAGACATCTCAAAACGCATCATTGCCGTCCTTGTTCCAAACGTTGAGGATGCTCAAGGAAATCCACCTAAAGAAGCTTATAGCCTCCAAGAAGTAATGTACAACCCTAAAGTTGTATCGCATTCTGTTCAAGATGCTGCTTTATCTGACGGGGAGGGATGCCTATCAGTAGATCGTGAAGTACCTGGCTATGTCGTCCGCCACGCGCGTGTAACTATTGAATATTTCGACAAAACTGGTGAAAAACATCGACTCAAATTAAAAGGTTACAACTCTATTGTTGTTCAACATGAAATTGACCACATTGATGGTATTATGTTTTACGACCGTATCAATGAGAAAAATCCTTTCGCTGTCAAAGAAGGCTTACTTATTTTAGAATAAGGACAAATAACCTAGAGATAATTTTCTCTAGGTTTTATTTTTTAATAGCAAATAAAATAAGAAATCTTTTTTAAAAAGTCGACTCTTTCCAAAACATCTGGCAATCTACAATCTGTTGGTTATCGACGGAGTCATCTCCTTCAATACGATTAATCAAAATCTGTGCTACTTGTTCGCCTTCTTCATAAGCCGGCTGGACAATTGTTGACACTTTAGGAGATGAAAAGTCTGTCCATTCAATATTGTCAAACCCAACTAAACCAACTCGTGGCATATCAAAATTGAGATTCTTCATGGCAGTAAAAACCATTGGTAAAGCCCAACAATTTGGTGCAAATACTAATGTCTCCTCCTTATCTGGAACTACCGCTTTTAGAAAGTCTTCTATATCACTTTTTGAATGATCATCATCTTCAATCACCAAAGTGTCATAACCGAAACCATTGTCCTTTAAAGCATCCATGAATCCCGAAGCTCTCTCAATACGTGTACTAAGCAAGCTCGTATCAGCAGTAATCATAATAAACTTTTTATACCCTCGATTTAGACACTCCTGTGTCATATCATAAACAGCATCATAGTTATTAGCCTTAACCCAACTCGTCTTATGTTCATAAAGTTGACTATCAAAAAATACCATTGGTTTCTTTTTTTCTTTTAAAATACGAGAATACTTTCGAAAATTTGATGTAGGCTGAATAATGAAACCATCAACACCTAAATTTAACATATTTTCAATATAATCTTCTTCACTTTTGGCATCGTAATTACTATTACCCACAATAATTTGATAGCCTTTTTGTTTGGTGATATGCTCAATTCCTTTTACAATTTGATTTGAAAATGTGTTTGTTATATCTCCAATTAAGACACCTAGTAGTTTTGTTTTTTTAGAATTTAGACTTCTTGCTATCGTACTTGGTCTATAACCTGTTTCATCAATCACCTCTTGAATACGTTGCCTCGTCTCATCCGACATTTTTTCAAATTTTTGATTCAAGAAAAAAGAAACCGTTGTTTTGGAAGTTTTTGATAATTGAGCGATGTCATTAATGGTCATTTTTTTAGACATAACAAACCTCCTTTCTAATTTTACTGATTTTATTTTTTATGGTTAATATAGTACTAGTATAGCATAATAATAGCCCTCTTAATTTTTTAAACGACTCATTTTGCCATTATTTTTATCATATACAATGACTTTTCCTTTGCATTTTATCCCTTGCATCAAATAGAGTTTATCCCCAAAGATAATATCATCCATAAGCACTCCAATTAAATAATGAAAGTCTTGAGACCTAATATCAAATGCAATGCTATTACTTAGTTCCTTATGACTGTTCGTTTGCACTAAAGGAACACATTTCACCTGACAGTTCCGATCAACTATCAAGGTATAATCCATCACCTCATCAACAAATTTTATTTTCTTAACTAATTTATGACTTTCTGTCAATTGATTATACCGCTTAGAAATAAGGCAATCTTCTAGATTAAAGGTCGTAGGACTTACTAATTTCAAGTCGTTAACAAGCCCATTTTCATAAATGACCTGATCATCTAAAATATATTGATTTGTTAAGACATGCTCTCCTGGACAACTCACCTTATCAATAACTAAGGTAATGGCCTGCGGTAAAGTTAACAACCATCGCTTATGGTAATAGATATCAGAAGCTCTTTGGACATGTAGTTGTCCTTCGACCAAATGGTACCTATCCTTTGAAGTCAACTGACAATAGTCACATTTTGGATAGGAAGTATATGTCCAAGAGTCCTTGATCATTTCTAAGGGTTGCTCATCAAGGGTACATGTTGAATGACTAGTCGAACGTTTAAAATCATACCTTAGTTGTTCTTCTTTGTAAGTATATCTTCCTGCATCAATGAAAATAGGTTTCTTTTTATCATAGAGACAAACACTATTATTATCACTATGAGTATGAGCGCTACCAAATGGACCGTTCTTAAAAAATATATAACGCCTATCATCACGTAAACACACATGACCAGAATCTGGAAAAAGATAAGCAGACTCTCCTATTGTCGCACGTGGTATTTCTTCAAAAAGATAAATTGATGGCTTCCCAAACAAAAGCAAAGTTTCTAAATTAACATTATCAAAAGAAAATGATTTTGTTTTAGAAGATTTCAACACAAGCGTTGCCAAAGTTAGAATATCACGAGTATCAGTCACATCACTGTCCCCTATAGCTAGTTGACAATAATCCGGACCAGTCATAGCAATTAGATAGGTAACCATTTTTTCAATAGTTTCTTCTAATGGTAGATAATATTTAGGCGCAAGGATAACTAGTTCCATTAAGGACTTCAAGACTTCTACATGATACATAATTGATTGTTCATACTGGCTCCCGTCATCTAAAATTTGAAGCTTGATTTGAAGTAATAATTCTTCTTCAGCAAAACTCTGAATTTCAGGTAGATTTAATTCATCTTCATAATAGTATAAACACGCCAATATTGCTGTTGTTTGTAAAATTCCCCAGTTACTTAGACTATCTTTTTCACGATAATAGTCCCTCATATAAGTTATCTGCTCCCGTAAACTAGTTAATAGTTTAATTTTTTTAGTTTCTGTTATTAATCCAAAATAATCTAAAAAAATCAAAACTTTGAGCCATGACATGCAACGTATCCCAGTGTCAATAGTACGACTTACCGACCCTTCTGGCTTTAGTGTAAATTGACAATCAATCCAATGGTACATAAAATATTTCATTTGTCTAAGGTAAGACTTATCGCCTTCAACAATGTAGACCACCAGGAATTTAAAAAGATAAGTTTGACGATTTAGCATATACAACCATTCTGGATCATCTGTTACTGGCTTATCCCACTCCAAAGGATCAAGACAATATGCTTTAGAACAAGGTTCCATATCCCAATTATCATTAAATACAAAAGTGTTCCTCATCATCAAATTAACAGAGGCTTTCATTTCTTGATAGGCATTAGATTGGTATGTTTTAATATACTTTTGACAAAATTCCCTATCAAAATCCTTGAATTTATTATATAAGCGATCTTTCATTTTTTTACAAAACGTCCTCGTCCGATATAAAAAGGACTATGTCATTGATATGTCATAATCCTTATTTATCAAAATTTTATTAAGCTAAAATACCTAACCAGCTACCAAGGATACCAATAATAACTGTAAGGATAACTAACTTATAAGTTGTCCATTTTTTATTTTTAATAAGGTAAAACATAAGGAAAGTGTAGAGTGCTGGAAGTAGAGCTGGTGCAATTTTATCAAGCATACCTTGGACAGTAACAATCTTTTGCGTTGTACTAGTTACTTTTTCTGGAGCAAAAGTGTAAGGGATTGTAAGCTTAACTTGTGTTGCAGCTAAACTTGAGATGACCGTTACACCAACGATATTAGCTGCCCGTGAGATAACTGACATTTGTTCACTCAATTTATCAATAAAACTGGTCCCAAGACGATAACCATACATGCCAGTAACTAATTTAATTCCCGTTAAAATAGTATTCATAGCCACAAAGAACAGAATCGGTCCCACCACCAAACCATCTGTCGCTAAAGAGGCTGCAATCGTTGAGAACAAGGGTGCTAAGCAAAATTGTGATAAAGAATCACCGATACCTGCAAGAGGACCCATAAGCGCCATCTTAATACCGCGAATTTCTTCTTCTGGCCGCTCATTATCAAGCATTGCTAAATGTAAGCTAGTTACAAAAGGTAAGAAATGAGGGTTTGTATTGTAAAACTCCACATTTTCTTCTAGAGCTCCCGCTAAAGCTTTTTTGTCATCTCCATAATATTTTTTGAGAGCTGGATATATGACATTAGCATAACCAAGACCTTGATAGTTACTGTAATTAAAGCCATTTTGTAAATAAAAGGCACGTAAAGCTGTTTTAGTGTAATCACTTTTTGCTAATTTTTTAGATCCAGTCATCTTGGTTGTCTCCTTCTGTCTTAGTTTCTTTAGTAAGTGCAGCTGGTTTTCTGAAAATATCAAGCAAAGCAAATATTGTTGCAATTATAGCTACCCCGATAGTTGGAACCCCAAGCACACTGTTAGTAGCCACTGATGTTAAAACTCCGTCTCCATTTGCTGTTGGAGTTAGAACTGGCAAACCAAAATAAACAGCTAGAACATATCCAAGTAGGATATAAGGAATGAGTTCTTTTTTAGCCATTACAGAGAGAATCATCGCAAAACCAATTGCAGGAAGCATTTTCCCAGCTAAGGTTAGACCATTAAGCAAAACAGGGGGAATGAGAGCAAATAAATCTGTCAAAGTTTGCGTTGAAAGAGCACCCAGTACTCCTAAACCAAATCCCAATCCAGCGAATGCCCAAATTGTACCATTTGCTGCAATTTTAAATCCTCGGAAATTACCTGCTTGCAAAGCTTTTTTAGCTGTTTCAGGCGCCCCTGCAAAAGCAGTATAAGTTGCTGTTTGAAGAAATTGAATACCAACTGCAATTGGGGTTGATAATGCAAGAGCAGCTTCCGGTGTGATTTTTCCTTTAGTTCCAGCTGTTGTAATAGCCATCAAAGTTCCAAAAATCCCAGGACCGATTGGGTTTGGAGGAACTGTCCCTCCCGCTCCCACACCAAATCCCATGTAAGCCAGTTCAGATATTGCTCCAACTGCCAAAGCTGTTTGAATATCTCCTAAAATAACACCAACGCCTAGAGAGAGAACGATACAACGATTTGTATAGAGGCCAAGCAACATGCCACTAAAACAGAAAGCCGTCCACAGTCCAATTAAGACAGCCTGAAGAATACTAATATCCATATTTTTCTCCTTTATATGATAGTAAGTTTGTCCAACTAAATATAATCTAAAATATTAACTTCCACAGCACCATCGTTACCTGTTGGAGTTGTTTTAGTATTAAATGCAATGTGATATTCTTGGTTTAATTTTCTAATTATCTCTTTATCCTTCATCCCTAAGAAGATAGAGCGACTTACCTGCTCTTTACCTTCTCCATTATGAATATTTCCAATATTAATCTCTTTAATTGGGACGCCCCCTGCTACAAGTCTATAGACATCTTTCAAATCTTTAACAATTATAAAAATCGTCTGTGCTGGGTTGGCCTTGTGAATAATATCAATAACTTTTTGAATATCAAAAAATCGCAATGCTATTGATTCTGGCACCACCGTCTTCATTAACGTTTGTTGAAGATGATCTTTGGAGACATCATCATTTGCCACAATAACAGTATTACAACTTAAAAATTTCACCCAAAGTTGTCCTTGTCCATGAATAAGACGCTCATCAACACGTGTCATTACAATATTTGGTCCTGCTGCCATTTCTGACCTCCTCGTTTTCTATTATTTATTGTTTATTTTGTTAGTAAAATACTCTTACCAATAAAGTTCCCAGTCTTTATAGAATCTTATTAAGGCTTCTAAGTAATAATAATCTCCCCAAATATTACCTTCATCTACTCCTTTACCTGAATGCCACGAATACACACCGTGCAATAGAAGAGGACGTCCTGCTATAAGTTCATTATTACTATACTGTTCAATTAGACTACGAAGCATTGTATGCATAGCATATTTGTATGTCTCTTTATCAGGATCTACTTCTGGTAAATATTTAAGCATCTCATGAATTCCACACACAGCCGTTGCTGTTGCGGATGTATCTCTAGGCTGACCTGAGCCATCCGTAAAAATAAGGTCCCAATAGGATACCTTGTCTTCAGGTAAACGATTTAGAAAATAGTTTGTCATACCTTTAAAAAGGATAATCTGCTGATAATCTTTCATTTTCCGGTAACTAAGCGGAATACCGTAGATGCCCCATGCTTGCCCTCTTGCCCAAGATGACTCATCACTATAACCCTGTCGTGTGACACCTTTTAACGGTTCTCCAGTTTCTGGGTCGAAATAAAAAGTATGAAAAGCAGAAGAATCATCACGCACCACATTGTTAGCTGAAGCGTAGAAGTGATTCACCGCAACTTGTCTATACTTTTCATCACCTGTCTGTTCATAAGCAAAAAATAAGAGTTGGATATTAAGTAAGCAATCGATAATTAAGCGATAGTGTTCCTTATACCCGAGTTCTCCCCAAGCCTGAATAAATCCACCTTTTTCTTGATAGCGCTCCATCAATTTATCTGCAGCTTTTATAGTGGCTTCTAAAGCTTTAACATCACCATTGATACGATATTCTGCTGTACAAGATGGTGTGTAAAGAAATCCTAAGTCGTGGTGATCTAATGCTATACGATTATTAATACGATTTAGAAATGACAATACATTTTTATGGGCTATGTTTTTTAACTTTTTATCCTGATTATACTCATAAGCTAACCACAAGCACCCTGTCCAAAAACCATTTGTCCATTCTGTGTTATCCATAACTTTATAAGTATTATTGAATGTTGCAGGTGTTGGATACTCTTCACCAAAGTAATCAATATTAATATAAAGTTGCTTCAAGGCTTTTTCAATCGCTCCCTCAACTTCAATCTTAGTTAATAATCTACCGTCTAAAAAACGCTTTGGATTTTCAATTGACTCAACCTTGACCGGTTTTATTTTCATCATTATTAAATGCCTCCTTCAAAAGTTACTTCTGCAATTTGTGTAGCAAGGCAATTAGAAAAATCAACAATTCCTTCACGAGATGATGTTATAACTTTATCAACAAGGTCATCTACATGTTCAAACATCGTTCTAGATAAAACAGCTTCCATTAACATTGAAAGGTTCAAGCCCGATAAAACTTTTATCTTTTTATCTGTATATTCTACTGATAAGGCGGAAGAAACATTGAAAGGGGTCCCACCTAGCAAATCAGTCAATACTAAAATTTCTTTGAAATCGATAACCTCTCTTTGCAAAGCAACTCTAACATCATTAGAAGACATGCCTGCAATAAAGTTAATACCAGCAACATATTCCTGATGCCCAGCAATAAGTTCTAAAGAGCTTAAAATACCATCTGGAAAGTTGCCGTGTGCTACAATAATAATTTTTATCATATTTTCTCCTCTTGAGTTTACCGGTTTACTTTTATAATCAGATTATAGCGCTTTCATTTTTAGGTGTCAACATCTTTTTTATATTTTTTGAGCAGTTTACTTGATTTTTTTATAATGATGTCTTTTTTATCTTTAAGAATTATAACCTAGATAAATCTTTATTATATATGTTGCCAAGTTTTATAGAAGAAGAACTCTATAGTTGACAAAACCGGTTTACTTTGTTACTATTCATGTAAACAGGTTTACTTCCTGAATTTTTTTACGGAGGTCATATTATGACTGAACAATTCTTAAAAGACAACTTTTCACTAGAAGGTAAAGTCGCCTTAATAACAGGTGCTTCTTACGGCATTGGTTTTTCAATAGCAACTGCTTTTGCTAGAGCTGGAGCAACTATTGTCTTCAATGATATTAAGCAGGAACTCGTTGACAAAGGCATCTCCGCCTATAAAAAACTTGGCATTAAGGCCCATGGCTATGTTTGTGACGTTACAGATGAAGATGGAATCAACGAAATGGTGAACAAAATTTCTCAAGATGTTGGGGTAATTGATATTCTAGTTAACAACGCAGGTATCATAAAACGCACCCCTATGCTAGAGATGAGCGCTGCAGATTTTCGACAAGTTATTGATATTGATTTGAATGCTCCCTTTATCGTATCAAAAGCGGTATTACCTGGAATGATCCAAAAAGGACATGGTAAAATCATCAATATTTGCTCCATGATGAGTGAGCTTGGACGCGAAACAGTTGCTGCCTATGCTGCTGCCAAAGGGGGACTTAAAATGTTAACCAAGAACATCGCTTCTGAATACGGTTCTGCTAACATCCAATGTAACGGTATCGGGCCCGGCTATATTGCCACACCACAAACAGCTCCCCTTCGTGAACGTCAAGATGATGGTTCACGTCATCCATTCGACCAATTTATCATCGCTAAAACACCTGCCGCTCGCTGGGGTGAGGCAGAAGATTTAGGTGCACCAGCTATCTTCCTTGCTAGCGATGCATCAAACTTTATCAATGGTCACATACTCTATGTAGATGGCGGTATTTTAGCTTACATCGGTAAACAACCTCAATAATAAAGGAGTAATATAAATGAAAATTGCATTAATCAACGAAAATAGCCAAGCAAGTAAAAATACTATTATCTACAAAGAATTAAAAGCGGTTTCTGACAAAAAAGGATTTGATGTTTTCAACTACGGGATGTATGGCAAAGAAGAAGAAGAAAGCCAGCTAACTTATGTACAAAATGGTTTACTGACTGCTATTTTACTTAATAGCGGTGCTGCAGATTTTATTATTACAGGCTGTGGGACAGGAATTGGAGCGATGCTTGCTTGTAATAGTTTTCCTGGCGTAGTCTGTGGATTCGCTGCTGATCCTGTCGACGCTTACTTATTCTCTCAAGTAAACGGAGGAAATGCTCTTTCTCTTCCTTTTGCTAAAGGATTTGGGTGGGGAGCTGAATTGAATCTGAGGTATTTATTTGAACGTCTTTTCGAAGATGAAAAAGGAGGGGGATACCCTAAAGAGAGGGCTGTGCCTGAGCAACGCAATGCACGTATCCTTAGCGAAGTAAAACAGATTACTTACAGAGATTTACTCTCTGTTTTAAAAGAAATTGATCAAGATTTCTTAAAGGAAACCATTTCTGGGGAGCATTTCCAAGAATATTTCTTCGCTAATTGCCAAAATCAAAATATAGCAGACTACTTGAAATCTGTCTTAGACTAAAGCGTCTGTTTTAGAAAGGACTTTTATGTCTAAGATTCTTTTTTTCGGTGAACCTCTCATTCGCATCACTCCAAAAGAAAATGACTATTTTGCAGATAGTATCTCAACTAAACTATTCTATGGTGGCTCTGAAGTTAATATCGCAAGAGCTCTACAAGGCTTTGGGCAAGATACTAAACTCCTCTCAGCCTTACCCAATAATCCCATAGGTAATAGTTTTCTTCAATTTTTAAAAGCACAGGGTATTGATACTCATTCTATTCAGTGGGTTGGAGAACGTGTTGGGTTATATTTCTTAGAAAATTCCTTTGCTTGCAGAAAAGGTGAGGTGGTCTACGACCGCGATTATAGTAGTTTACATGACTTTAGGATAAACCAAATTGATTTCGATCAATTATTTGAAGGAGTTTCTCTCTTTCATTTTAGTGGTATTACACTATCATTGGATGAGTCTATCCAAGAGATAACACTGCTTCTTTTAAAAGAAGCTAAAAAAAGAGAGATAACAATCTCCTTAGATCTCAATTTTCGCAGTAAACTAATTTCTCCTAAAAATGCCAAAATCCTTTTTTCTCAGTTCGCTACCTTTGCGGATATTTGTTTTGGTATTGAACCTCTTATGGTTGACTCACAGGACACTACCTTCTTCAATCGCGATGAAGCTACAATAGAGGACATCAAAGAACGAATGATTTCTCTTATAAATCACTTTGACTTTCAAGTCATTTTCCATACTAAACGTCTACAGGATGAATGGGGACGAAACCACTACCAAGCTTACATAGCAAATCGTAAACAAGAGTTTGTCACTTCAAAAGAAATCACCACAGCTGTAAACCAGAGAATTGGAAGCGGAGATGCTTTTGTGGCGGGAGCGCTATATCAACTACTTCAGCACTCAGACAGCAAGACAGTCATTGATTTCGCTGTCGCTAGTGCATCTTTAAAATGTGCTTTGGAAGGGGACAATATGTTTGAGACCGTTGCCGCAGTTAACAAAGTACTAAATCAATCGAAAGACATTATTCGTTAAAAGGGAGAATTATGATAAAATCAAAGATTTTATTGCAATTAATGCAAGGAAAAATAGTTGCTGTCATTCGTGGAAATAGCCAAGAAGAAGCTTTTCAAGCTGCTCAAGCATGCATAAAAGGTGGTATTTCTGCTATCGAAATCGCCTATACTAATAGCAAAGCTAGCCAAGTCATTGAACAACTAGTCACACAATATACTAACCAAGAACAAGTTGTCGTTGGGGCAGGAACTGTTCTAGACTCAGAAACTGCCCGAATGGCTATTTTAGCAGGAGCAAAGTTTATTGTATCTCCCGCATTTAATCTACAGACTGCTAAACTATGTAATCGTTATGCTATTCCTTATTTACCAGGTTGCATGACCTTATCAGAGATAACAACAGCACTTGAAGCTGGTTGTGAAATAATTAAAATATTCCCAGGAGGTACTCTAGGAACATCTTTTATCTCATCACTAAAAGCACCTTTACCTCAAGTACAAATTATGGTGACTGGTGGGGTAAATCTCACAAATGCCAAAGACTGGTTTCTATCTGGAGTAACAGCCATTGGTATTGGTGGAGAGTTCAATAAACTAGCAGCTTTGGGGGAATTTGATAAAATCACAGAAATGGCTAAACAATACAAAATACAGCTAAATCTGAATTAACACAATAAAAAGACAAGGTTGCTATCCTTGTCTTTTTTGTACAGTATTATCCGATGACTTTAAAGCGGTCATCATCATTCATGAATTCTTTTTCTCCTGTTTCAGCTTCGATTGAACCAAAATTTAGTTGTCCACGAAGTTTCCAACTAGCTGGAACACCATAAACAGCTTGTACTGATGCATCAATAACTGGATTGTAATGTTGTAAATTACCACCAAGTCCAAGTTCTGCAGAAAGGGCTGTCCAAGTATTTACTGAGGCAATACCTGTTGATTGCTCAGACCAAACTGGAAAGTTATCCGCATAAAGAACGAATTGTTCTTGAAGAGATTTGACAACATCTTGATCTTCAAAGAAGAGTACTGTTCCCTTTGAAGCTCCAAAACTAGCTAATTTTTCCTTAGTTCCAGCAATAGCTGTCTCTGGAGCACCTTGTACTTTCATTGTTTCTACCAAATCATTAGCAACCAATTCATCCCAGAACTTAGTAACTTCATCATTCAATAAAATGACAACACGGGAAGTTTGACTATTAAAAGCAGATGGGGATTGGCGAACTGCCTCTTTAATAATCTCTACAATTTTCTCATCAGAAACTTCTGTATTGCGACCAAGAGCATAAATAGAGCGACGGTTTTTTAATTCTTCCAAAAATGACATATTTTTTCTCCTTGTTCTTCAATCTCAGATATCTTACTACATTTGTTCTAGTGACATATGAATTAGATTAAAGTTATTTATTACTATGTAGTAATTATATTACCACTATATCGTAAAGTCAAAGAATGTGACTCACAAGGTTTTAAATTTTTTTAAAAGGTTAATCAAGTCTTCTTGCTCTGTTTCTGTTAAGACTGAAAAAGCATCTTCTACACGTTTAATATGCTCTGGTAGAGCTTTTTTTATCACTTCTTCTCCTTCAGTTGTTAAACTCACCAAAAAGGCTCTCTTATCATTCGGACAAGAATGGCGTAATACCCATCCTTTTTTTTCCATATTTTTAATAACAACAGTCATATTACCTGATGTAGCAAGCATATTTTCAATCAATTCTCCAATTTTCATTGTGCCTTTAGCATAGAGAACATCCAAAACTGCAAACTGAGTTGGTGTTAATTCAAATTCTTTAAATGATTCTGAGACTTTTCCGTCTATTGTTCTAAATGCTTTTCGCATGACAACCATAGATTTAACCGCTGAATTTTTAAAGTTTCCCATTTCATCTCCCAAACGTATTTTTCTTATTTTATCACTAATTAGTTATTTCAAGCAAGAATATCATCTTTGCCCTATCAAAAGCAGCTGGCAAATAATAAGGTTGAGTAACTACTCAACCTTATTGCTTAGAAGAAATCATCAAAAAGACTCAACTGATTGTCTTCTGGTAAATTTCCCAAAATACCCATCTCATCAAATTTTTCAACTAAGGTACTCGAGACTCCTCCTCGCTTACGAAGCTCTGTTTTTGATAAAAATTCACCATCTTCACGTGCCCGAACTATCTGTTTTGCAACGTTTTCTCCCAAGCCTTCCATAGCAACAAATGGAGGGATTAGCGTATCCTCTTCAATAATAAAGTCAGTCGCATGGCTACGATAAAGATCTAATTTCCCAAATTTAAAGCCACGCTCAAGCATTTCATTAACCAACTCTAATGTCGTAAAAAGGTCATTTTCGACATTCGTCGCCTCATTACGCTGACGCTTCTCAGTGATATCCTTCATGCGCGCCTTAACGGCATCAAGCCCAGCACTCATTGTGCGTAATTCAAAAGCTTTAGCGCGAATAGAAAAATAAGCACAGTAATAAAATATTGGATAATGTACTTTAAAGTACGCCACACGTAATGCCATTAAAACATAGGCTGCTGCATGGGCTTTAGGGAACATATACTTGATTTTTCCACACGATTCAATATACCAATCCGGGACATTATTATCACGCATTGCTTGGATATAACCGTTACGCTCATCTTCTGAAATTTTCAACCATAACCCCTTACGCACGCGCTCCATGATTGTAAAGGCCATCTTTGGTTGTAGACCAGCGTGCATTAAATAAACCATGATGTCATCACGACAACCAATAACGGTTGATAAGGTAGCAATACCTTCTTTGATTAAGTCTTGAGCATTACCTAACCAAACATCCGTACCATGTGATAGTCCTGACAGTTGCAACAATTCTGCAAATGTGGTTGGATGGGTTTCGTTCACCATACCACGAACAAAGTTCGTACCAAACTCTGGAATACCAAGCATTCCTGTAGGAGTTCCAATTTGCTCTTCTGTCACTCCTAAAACTTCCGTACCAGAAAATAACTTCATAACGTCTGGATCATCTGGAAGGATATTTGATGGATCAATTCCTGATAAATCCTGAAGTTTACGAATCATAGTAGGATCATCATGTCCTAGAATATCTAACTTTAAGACATTCTCATCAATATCATGGAAATTGAAGTGAGTTGTCTGCCAAGCAGCTGTCATATCATCTGCTGGATATTGAACCGGAGTAAAATCATAAACATCCATATAGTTAGGAATAACAACAATACCACCGGGGTGTTGACCTGTAGAACGTTTAACTCCCGCAGCACCAGTCGCTAACCGTTCGACCTCTGCATCGTTATAAAATTTATTGTAATCTCGTTCGTAACCTTTGACAAAACCAAAAGCAGTTTTTTCAGCTACGGTACCTACCGTTCCTGCACGAAAAGCATATTCTTCTCCAAAGATATCACGAACATCTAAGTGAGCAGAAGGTTGATCATCTCCAGAGAAATTCAGATCAATATCAGGAACCTTATCTCCATCAAATCCTAAGAAAGTTTCAAACGGAATATCCTGTCCATCTTTCTTGTACAAAGTACCACATTTAGGACAATTTTTATTTGGTAAATCGTAGCCTGAACCACAAGAACCATCTGTGATAAATTCAGAATGCTGACAATTTGGGCAAACATAATGAGGTGGCATTGGATTAACTTCAGTAATTCCTATCATGGTCGCTACAAAACTCGACCCAACAGACCCACGTGATCCTACTAGATAACCACGTTCATTAGAACGTTGCACCAACATTTGCGAAGCAAGATAGATAACGGCAAATCCATTACCAAGTATAGATGCTAACTCTTTTTCGATACGTAAATCAATAATATCAGGAAGAGGATTACCATATATTTCGAATGCTTTAGCATAAGTTAATTCAGCAACTCGTTCTTCAGCACGATCAACAAACGGAGTATAGAGATCCCCTTTTACAACTTCAACGTCTTCAAATCGATCTGCAAAAGTATTCGTATTGGTTACAACGATCTCATAGGCTAAATCTTTACCAAGAAAGGCAAATTCATCTAACATCTCATTTGTTGTGCGGAAATGTGCTTTTGGCAAAGGCGCTGGTTGAGCATCCTCCCCACGACCGATAGTCCTATTAATCATGGCACCTTGTCCAAGACTACGAACAATAATCTCACGGTAAATCTCATCTTCAGGCTCAATATAATGAACATTTCCCGTAGCTAAAACAGGCTTATCTAAACGCCGACCGACCTCTATTAAGTCTCTAATAATTTGTTGAATCCCCGCCTCATCTTTAATTAAATCACGAACCACCAAGGGGCGATAAATAGCAGGTGGCATGACTTCAATAAAATCATAATATTTAGCTAGGGTCACTGCTGCATCAATTCCATTTGATAACAAGGCATCAAAAACTTCTCCATCAGAACAGGCAGTACCTAGCAAGAGACCTTCTCTGTGAGCATCTAAAACTGACCTAGGAATTCTTGCCACCCCTTCAAAATATTTAACATTTGAAAGGCTAACCAACTTAAATATATTTTTAAGTCCAACCTGATTTTGGACATAAATGGTTGCATGCTTTATGCGTGCCTTTTTGTAAGAGTCTTCAGCTACCAATTTAGTATTGAGCTCCATCAAATTAGTCACATCACGATTTTCCCGCGCCTCTTTTAAGAAAATAAAGAGTAAGCGACCCGTTGCTTCAGCATCGTAGTTGGCCATATGATGATGTTCCAAAGCAACTTGGAAACGTTTGGTTAGAGGCCCCAAACCATGACGCTTATATTCAGGATAAAGATTTCTTGCAAATTCTAAGGTATCAATGACCGGCTGTGTGATCAAAGGCAGATTATGACGTTCATAATTCGCATTCATAAAACCAACGTCAAAGGTTGCATTATGCGCAACTAAAACCGTACCTTGACAAAAATTCTGAAATTCCTGAAGGACTTGTAAAATAGGTTTTGAACCTCTGACATGATTATCCGTAATACCTGTCAACTCAGTTGTAAAGGCAGAAAGAGGATGACCTGGGTCAATAAACTCATCAAATTGCTCAATAATATTACCCTTGAACATTTTTGATGCTGCAATCTGAATTAGGTCATTATTAGCTGCAGAAAGACCTGTAGTTTCCACATCAAATACAACATAAGTTGCTTCGTGCAAATTCATATCAACTTCGTTGTAGGAAATAGGCACTTTATCTTCAACAATATTTGCCTCTAATCCAAAAATTGCTTTTATACCTGCTTTTTTTGCTCTGTGGTAGCCGTGCGGAAAACTTTGAACATTGGCATGGTCGGTAATTGCAATAGCTGGGTGTCCCCACTTAGCTGCAGTATCAATGAGGCTCTCGACAGTTGGTAAAGCATCCATTGTTGACATATTGGTATGAGCATGAAATTCCACACGTTTTTGATCTGCTGGCATTAAGTCTTTACGTTCATGATGCACAATCTCTTTGATATCTTGGACATTCATTGTCAAAGATTTAGTAAAGTTATTGTTCTCAATATTCCCTCTGACTCGCAACCACGAACCTTTAGAAATCATATCGTACTTCTTCAATTCTTCATCATCTTTAGCCCACTTTTGCATAGCAAAACTTGAGGTATAATCAGTCATCTTAAAATTAATGATATGACGTCCAGTGCGGGTTGTTTTTCGTTCAACACTAAAAACCATTCCTTCAAAAACGATACGATTTTCTTCTGTTGTCACCTCAATCATGGGTGTAATCTCTGCTTTTTCAAAGCCAGCTTGACGTTGTTTGATACGCTCTTTGAAATCATAATTTTGAGTTGGGGTCACTTCTTCTGATGGAGGCGCTGAATCTTCTAGTGATTTTTGTGTTTCCAAGGCTTGCATAGCTTCTTGGTTAGCTTTTTCAAGCAATCGCTCGCGATTAGTTTCAAATGATGATTTTAAGTCTTGCGTCATTTGTTCATCAGAAACCATATCAATAGCAAGTTTACCAAATCCAAACAATGAAAACTGTTGTTCCAAACGCGGCAAATGATTCTGACGAAAATGATTATTATTGACAAATTGAGGTGCAGAAATAATCATCTGACTGCCATTGTAATGAACTTTTAATTGTGAAAAAGAACTCTTAAAACTTGCACTATTACACAAGGGTTCACAAAAAGCTTGTTGATAATAATCCTGTAGCAGATCATCAGAAAAATCAATAGTTTCTGCTCTTATATCAAAAGTAGCCTTTATATCTGCTTTTTCAAAACTATTCACTAAACGAGTTTGTAATTCACGATACACCTCAATTGGCAATAATTCTGGAAATGAAAAATGAAATTCCCATAAGCGTGATAGAGAATGAACCTTTACCTCGATAATATCAGCAGACGAAAAAACACTTGAATTCTTAATTTCAAGCGGCATTTCAATCTGATCCATAAGTTTCTTGAACAATTCTGACATAGTTTTCTCCTGAATATCTTACTTCCATTTTATCACATATCTGTAAATATTTCGAGATAACAAAAGGAGGCTGTTAAAAAAGGCATTTATTAGCCTTCTTAACAACACTCTCTTAACTGAAACTATTTATCATAAGCATCTAGACTGTAGTTTTCAATAATTTGGTTTAATTTACTAGCATAAGCAGTATCTGTCGCATAAAGACCTGTTAGAGCTGCAGTAGCATCCTTATAAGAAGAGGTATTTGATTTCCAAACAGATGCATACTTTTGACTAGATACTAACTCAGCATAATCATATAGTGAAGCAGAATAATTTGGATAGGCGCGAAAAGGAGCTTGGATTTGGGTCATATTACCTTTCCCATCATCTTCTAAAGTAGGCATTTGAACAGATTTACCTTTATATTCTCCTTTGATGCCAAAGAGGTTATAATTAGGAGCCTTAGACAAATCTGATTGTCCACTGGATGATTCCAAAATAGCTTGTGCTAATAAGACTGACGCATACAAATCATAGGTCTTAGAAATTTCAATAGCTGTTGGGGAAATCGTTTGAATAAAAGTCGTCGTTTGATCCGATGCACTAGTGACTGTCGGTTCGACATTATCATTTTTATAATTGTAAAACCAAACCCCACCCAAACCAAAAACTAATAGTGTTGTTGTTAACCTCAATACCAATTTATCTTTTTTTCGACTTTTCATGATGGCTCCTTTCTAAAATATCATTTCATTATAACAAAAGGCAGTTGCTTTTTACCAATAAGAACCATACTAAATTTCACTCCATATAAAAAAGTTAGCACATCAGACTAACTTTTTTATCGGCTTATTTTTTTGTTAGAATCTCTAAAGTTTCAATTAAGTTATCAGCGTGAACCTCAATCGTATCACCACTTGCTTTAATTTTCACTTCAACGATACCTTCAGAAGCTTTCTTCCCAACAGTTACTCGAATTGGAAGTCCAATTAAGTCACTGTCTGAGAATTTAGAACCAACACGTTCATTACGATCATCTGTCAGGACTTCATAACCTTTAAGCATCAAATCAGCTTCAATTTTCTCAGTAAGGTCTTGTGACTCTTGATCTTTGACATTGACAGTAATCAAATGTACATCAAATGGGGCTAATTCTTCTGGGAAATTAATCCCCCAAGCAAAGCGATAAGCTCCTTTTGGTGTCTTATTCACAAAAAGTCGGGCATGTTGTTCAATGACAGCTGAGAGAATACGACTAACACCAATACCATAACACCCCATAACAATAGGATTTGAGCGGCCATTTTCATCAAGGATGTTCGCTCCCATACTATCTGAATAACGGGTACCTAGTTTAAAGATATGTCCAATTTCAATACCACGAGCAAATTTCAGAGTACCTTTACCGTCTGGAGAAATCTCCCCTTCTTTTACTTCACGAATATCAACGTATTCAGCTGTGAAATCACGTTCTGGATTAACTCCAGTAAAATGATAACCATCTTGGTTAGCACCAGACACAGCATTAGCAAGGTCTTGAACTTTACGATCAGCAATAATTTTAACAGACTCAGGTAGGTTAACTGGCCCAAGAGAACCAAAACCTGCACCAAAAATCTCTTTTGCTTGCTCTTCACTTGCAGGCTCTAAGAAATCAGCCGCTAAATAATTTTTTAACTTCACATCATTGACTTGATCGTTACCAACTAGTAAAGCAACCACGGGCTGTTCATCAGCAATAAACAATAGTGTCTTGATAGTTTGATTTTCATCAATTGATAAAAATCCAGCTACCTCATCAATTGATTTGCAGTTAGGAGTTTCTACTTTTGTTACTTCTTCAAAGGTAGCAGCCTTAGTAGATGGTTTGTACTCATTTGTTGCCATCTCAAGGTTAGCAGCATAGCTTGATTCAGTGGAGTATGCAATAGTGTCCTCGCCAGAAACTAGCCAAGCCGAGAGTTCTGCTTTAATTTCTTCTAAAACATCCTCTGGAATATCATCAATAGAAGGAATAGTTTTATCAAGGACTAACCAACGATTTAAATCTGTACGATTGGGAGTTACTGCCATAAATTCTTGGCTATCTTTACCTCCCATAGCACCTCCGTCACCTATAATACCTTTAAAGTCAAGTCCAGCACGTGTGAAGATGGCTTCGTATGCTTTACGGTAATCTTCGTAAGTGACATCAAGGTCCTCATAATCTTTGTGGAAGCTGTATCCATCTTTCATGATAAATTCACGTGTTCGAAGAAGTCCATTACGAGGACGCTTCTCATCACGATATTTAGACTGAATTTGATAAAGGTTTAGTGGTAACTGCTTATAAGATTTTACTGCGTCACGAACAAGAGTTGTGAAAGTCTCTTCATGAGTTGGTCCTAAGATAAAATCCGATTGATCACGATTCTTTAATTTATAAAGGTCTTCACCATATGTTTCATAGCGCCCAGATTCACGCCATAAATCTGCTGTAAGAAGAGCTGGAGCTAACATTTCAACTGCACCAATCTTCTCAAATTCTTGACGCATAATTGTTTTAAATTTTTCAATAGTACGGTTAGCTAGAGGCAAATAAGCATAGATTCCAGCCGAAACTTGGCGGACATATCCTGCACGAACCATAAGAGCATGGCTGATAACCTGAGCATCACTTGGCATTTCGCGAAGTGTTGGAATAAGCATTTTACTTTGTTTCATTACAATAAGATACGACTAATCAAAGTTGATTCTTTTTCAATTGAGAATTGCAATTGAAAAATTCGTATTTCCTTTCACGTTTTATTATCTTTTAGAAGAAAGCTCGCATGATATCGTTCCAGGTTACAGCAATCATTAATACTAACATAACTGCTACCCCAGCGAGCGTAATATAAGTTTCTGTTTCTTGTTTAAGTGGTTTGCGACGAATGGCTTCTAAAATATTCATCACTATCTTACCCCCGTCAAGGGCTGGTATAGGGATGAGATTCATAATACCTAAGTTGATAGAGATTAATCCCATTAAGTTGAGAACTGTGACGAAACCATTTTTAGCAGCTTGGCTACTAGCCTGATAGAGAGCTACTGGACCTCCCAATTTATTAATACTAAAATGAGCAATAAGTTTCTTTAATTCATTTAAAATTCTAAAGAAACTTTCCCATGCTAGTTTAAATCCACCTAAAAGTTTGTCTTTAAAGCTTGTCTTTAGAGCTGGCATAATGCCGATGATGTAGGATTTATCAACTTTCTGTGGCTTAACGTTGATCGTTTTCACCACCTCTTTGCTCTTAATCTTAAGGGCAAGTTTTTGTTTTTTTTCTAAATGCCTAGTTGACTTTTCTACTGCTGCTGTCAACTGTTCCCAGTTAGAAACTTTGTGCGACCCTATTTGTAAAATACGATCATTATTTTTTAAACCTGCACTAGCAGCAGGACCATTTTCTGATACACGGACCTGATTGGTTGATAAATCTTGAACACCTCCTTGAATAAAAGCAAGTGCAATAAAGACTACAAGACCTAAAATAAAATTATTCATCGGACCTGCAAAATTGGTAATTAAGCGCCCCCATACAGAAGCATTCTGATACTGCACATCTAAGGGAGCAATACGAATTTCAGTACCATCCTCCTCAATGATAGTAGCATCGTGATCAACACTATAGGTTTTTGTCTCACTTAAGACCAATCCTGTGATAGTTAGTTTATCTTCTAGATCATAAGCTGTGACATTGATTGGTAAAGAAGTATTGTCTAATTGTTTTCCTGATAAATTAATACGAGTTACAATGCCTTCTTTATTTAAAGTAAGGCTAGCCGGCGTCCCTGTCTTAATTTCAGTCTTATCATCACCCCAACCAACCATACGGACATAACCACCTAGCGGTAATATACGAATAGTATAGGTTGTTCCTTCTTTATCAATGTGAGAAAAGATTTTTGGACCCATACCAATAGCAAATTCACGAACAAGAATTCCTGATTTCTTTGCAAAATAGAAATGCCCAAATTCGTGAACAACTACAATGACACCAAAAATAATAATAAAGGTTAAAATTCCTAGCATTCAATTCCTCTCTAAATACAATATATTATTTTAGAATAAGCCAAAGAAGTGCATGATTGGGAAAACAAAAATCATACTATCAAAGCGATCCAAAATCCCCCCATGACCCGGAATCAATTTACCCGAATCTTTAACACCAAAATGACGTTTAATACTACTTTCAACTAAATCTCCAAATTGACCAAAAATGCTAAAGATAGCCACTAAAACTAACATGACTAGGAAGCTATGAGGCGCATAGACGGTCTTATCAAAAAGCATAAAAAAGAAAGCTACCACAATGGCTGAAGCAATCCCTCCTAGACTCCCTTCAATTGTTTTATTTGGAGACACTGAGGGTAGTAGTTTGCGTTGTCCAAATTGACGACCAATCATATAAGCACCGATATCAGTCGCCCAGACAATAAATAAAGCTAACAACACCTTATCTATTCCAGCCATACGAGCACTGACTAGATTTTGAAAGCCGATACCCACATAAAAACTAGACGCAATTGGAAAGGCAGCATCTTCAAAACTGTAAGAATTACTGTTCAAAACAGTACCTGCCAAAATCATAAAAATAACAATACCGTATGCTGATAAACTAGCGTCAACTGGTAAAAAGGACAAGTAACTATCTAAAGGAACTGTTAAAACAAAGGATCCTATCATAGCTAATGCACCTTCAAAGGAAAATATTTCTAAACGACGCATACGAAGTAATTCAGAAACACCAATCATAGCTAAAAGTCCAACTAAAAATTGGAAAGGTAAACCACCCATTACTAAAAAAGGGATAAATATGGCAAGCGCGACAGCTCCCCAAATAACACGTTCTTTCATTTTCTCTCTTCTTTCTATACACTACCAAATCGACGATGGCGTTGATTATAATCCACAATGGCCTTATGTAGTTCGTCTTTTTTAAAATCTGGCCATAAAACGGGAGTAAAGTAAAATTCACTATAAGCTGATTGCCAAGGTAAAAAGTTACTCAAGCGTAACTCTCCACTAGTTCGGATAATCAAATCAGGGTCTCTATAAAGATAGGGTAAGCTATTTGTCATTAAATGATTTGCTACTAAATCCTCTGTAATATCGTCAGGATTCAACTTAGCTTCCAAAACATCCTGAGCAATTTCCTTAATGGCATTAGTGATTTCTGAACGTCCGCCATAATTTAGCGCAAAATTCAAGACGAGCCCCGAATTATGTTTTGTCCTCAAACAAGCGCGTTGCATTGCATCGTATGTTGCCTTAGGTAATTTATGAGTATCTCCGATGACCTGTACACGTACATTATTTTTATCTAACTCTGGTACATATTTATCAAAAAATTCAACCGGAAGGTTCATAATAAACTTAACTTCATCATCTGGACGTGACCAATTTTCTGTAGAAAAGGCATAGACAGTTAGTACTTTAACACCTAATTCTGAAGCTGCTATTGTAACTTCTTGAAGAGCATCCATCCCCGCCTTATGTCCCATAACGCGTGGTTTTAAACGTTTTTTTGCCCAACGTCCGTTACCATCCATGATAATACCAATATGTGCTGGTATTTTCTCCAAAGGCATTTCTACTTGTTTTTTTCTTTTAAATATAAACATAATGTTCCTTAATTTAGCAATCGTTTTTCTTATCAGCTCTTTTAAAAGAGCTGGAAATATCCCATACTATAACATTTTACCACATTTTAACTTATTTTTGAGTATTAAAATGCCATTTGTGACAGCAAACTAAAAAGACCAGAACAATCATCTGGTCCTACATATCTTATTCAGTTTCGATGGCTGTTTCTTTATTTTCGTCTTCATTGACTTCAATAATCTTAACATCTTCAACTGGTTCTGTTGGTGTTGCTGCCTTAGAGACAACAGATTTGATAGCTGCCAACTCAAACGTCAAATAGACACCATCAACATCTAAAACCATTCGTTGTGCTTCAGTATTAACTTCATCAACTACTCCAAAAAGACCACCAATTGTGACAATTTCATCACCTTTTTGAACAGCATTCAATTGTTTTTGACGTTCTTGTGCTTGTTTCTTTTGCTGACGTTGCATGAAGAACATCATACCAACCATAACAACAAGCATAATAATAGGTAAGCTCATTTGATTCTCCTTTCCGTGTTCTACGTAATCATTACTATAGCAGATTTATGCTATATCTGCAAGGAGATACTGTCTCTTAGCCAATAAATTCACGGATTTCTTCTTTTGTCATTTTTGAATCGCACTTCACCTTGATAGTTCCGTTTTTAACAACCATCAAACCTGGCACTGTAGGAATGTCATATTTATTTCGAAATTCTTTATTTGCAGTCCAATGATCAAAATCTTCACTATCTAAATGGAATAATTCAAATTCATCTTCATCAGCTACTTCTACAATTTTAGGAACAAAGAGGTGACAAAATGGACAAGAAATACGACCAATGAACAGTACAAAATCTTGATTTGAATCAATTTTATCTTCAATTTCGGCAGCCGTTATCAAAGTCATGGTTGCCAAAAGTTCTTCAAAAGAATACATAGTTAACCAACTTTCTAAATCTTATATTTAAAGAATAACCTATGATGGCAAAACTTGCAAGGCAAGAGTAACAACGATTCTATCAAAATCATTAACTCACTTCTCGCTTCAAACTATCCTCAAAAATGCTCACTCATATTTAAATGACTCATCAAAAAAACTGAGCATAGCTCAGTTTTTATTTTACACCTTATTTTTGTACAGCATTACTGACGCTTTTAGCAACTACATCGGCCACATCATTTTGAAAAGCATTTGGAATGATGTGAGTTGTGCTTAATTCTTCCTCCGGTATTAAACTAGCTATGCCTCTCGCTGCTGCAATTTGCATTTCAACAGTTATCGTTTTTGCTCTAGCATCTAATGCTCCTCTGAAAATACCCGGAAATGCTAAAACATTATTAATTTGATTTGGAAAATCACTACGACCAGTTCCAACTATGTAAGCTCCGACTTTTAAGGCTTGATCTGGATAAATTTCTGGAATGGGATTCGCCATTGCAAATACAATAGGTTTATCAGCCATCTTGGAAATCCATTCTGCATGTAATGCTTCCGGAGCAGAAACACCTATAAAAACATCGGCATTCTCCAAAGCATCTTCTAAGGATCCAGATTGGAATTCTCTATTAGTCAATTTTGCAATCGCTTTGTGATGAGGGGCTAATGACTCCCGATCTTTATCGTTAATAATGCCAAATCGATCAACTACCGTTACATGTTTTGCTCCTGCTGATAGAAGCTTCCTTGTTATAGATAAGCCCGCTGAACCTCCACCATTAACAACTACTCTGATGTCTTCAATGTCTTTTTTAACTAGCTTCAAACTGTTAAACAAAGCCGCTAATACTACGATTGCTGTACCATGTTGGTCATCATGGAAAACTGGTATATCACATTCTTCAATTAGGCGTTGTTCAATTTCGAAACAACGTGGTGCTGAAATATCCTCTAAATTAATCCCTCCAAAAGTCGGCGAAATCGCTTTTACTATAGAAATAATTTCCTCTGTATCATTTGTTTTCAACACAATTGGCACAGCATCTACATTTGCAAAACGTTTAAAGAGTGCTGCTTTACCTTCCATGACTGGCATTGCTGCCTCAGGACCAATATCTCCTAATCCAAGAACAGCTGAACCATCACTCACTACGGCTACTGTATTTTTTTTAGTCGTCAACTCATATGCAAGCTCCACATCCTCTGCAATAGCCGATGATACTGACGCCACCCCTGGGGTATAGGCAATACTAAGCTCCCTCTTATCTTCCACCTTAACTTTTGAAATTACTTCTAATTTTCCACCATTTTCTCTAGCTTGGTTGATAGCTAATTGACCTAAATTTTCACTCATTTTGATAACTCCTTTTGATAAATATTAGAATAACATGCGTAAAATGGCTGTCATTGTGATAACAGTAATAGCTCCTCCTAAACGCGTAGCAACTTGAGCAAATGGCATCAAGTTCATTCGGTCTGCTGTACTTAAAATGGCAACATCTCCTGTTCCTCCCATACCACTTTGACAAGCTGAAATAATACCTGCTTCAACAGGATTCATATTAAGGAATCGCGATACAAAGAATCCAACAGAAATAACTGTAAATACAACACTAATAACAACTATGAAATATTGTATGCTAAGCGTTGCCACAACATCTTTTAACGGGATATAAAGCAATCCTAGCCCTGCCATTAGAGGAAATGTAAAATTACCAGAAATAAATTTATAAAGTTGCTTAGCTCCATTTTGTGTTTCTCTAGGAATAACATTGATATATTTCAAAATAGCTGCTGCAATAATCATTAATACAGGGCCAGGAAATCCAGTTAATTGCTGCAACAAATGTCCAAAAATAAAGAGACTACATGCTGTTAAAACACCTCCACCCATTTTCTTAACGTCAATTGGGCCAGAATGATCAGCAATAATATCTGACATGTCCTCTCCTTTATTTAACCTTACTAATTGCCCTTGACCAGACAAGTGTGGTTTCTTTTCTCCCAAACGATTCAATAGTGCAGTACATAAAATGGCAAAGAAATTACCAATAATAGTGGCTGGGATGAGTTGAGCAACTAGTTGTTCACTAGCTACACCGGTAATTGAACTATAGCCTAACGATAATGGTAAAATACCTTCACCAATACCACCAGCTAAAACGGGTGTTACGATATAAAACAAAGTGTGTCGCCACTCTAAGCCTAAAATAACACCGACAAATGTCCCTACCATCATCGCACAAACCATTCCTAATAACATGGGGAAAATCATTCTTAGCAATCCCTGAATCAACATTTTCCGATTCATCCCTAAAATACTACCGGACACTAAACAAGCAATATAAAAATAAAGAAAGTTAGCTTGCTTCATCAACATATTTGTTGATTCTAAAACATTTTTATTAATGAGGTTGAAAAACACCAAAATAGATGGTACTAATAAAGATAAAATAGCTGGGCCACCGAAGTTTTTAAAACCAGGGATGCTAGCTCCAATAGTACCTAAGAACCATCCCATTGTTAAGATGACTGCAAATCCTCCTAGCATATTGACTGGCAATTTTTGTAAAAAGCCTGCTAGAAGAATCAATAATGCTAAACAAACATATACTGGTAGGGGAACTGACCCTACCTTAATATGAAATAGTTTAGTCTTTAAGTCTTGCTTTTGACCTCTAGAATCCTCATTATTCACTACCTTCACGTCTGCCATGAAAGCACCTCCTTTTACTTCTTATGTACAGTTTACTTTGGGACTTAGTGATAAGGAAGTTTATTTAAGTAATTGAATTATTTCAACTTATTTAATTAATTTAAGCTGGATTCTAGTTTTTAGGCTATGTTATACTAAATTCGGAGGGTGATGATGAAAAAAAACTATCTCTTTGGGCATTTCTATCATTGATTTTAGTCACTATGACCATTTGTATATTTTCTATTTTTTATTATGTCACTATACATCAGTCCTATCGTATGGTAAGGGTACAGGAAGAAAAAATCTTAAAAAATACTGGTTATGCTTTATCGAGAAATCCACAAGTTATACAAACACTCAAAGATAATCACTATGATCAAAGTCTCCAAAAACAAATGCTATTCCTTAGCAAAAAATCAAATTTAGACTATATTGTCCTTATAAATTTAAAAGGGATCCGTTTTACCCACCCTGACTCCACTAAGATTGGTAAACCATTTCAAGGGGGTGATGAACAAGCTGTTTTTAAGGGAAAAGCTATTATGTCTACTGCAGAAGGTTCTTTAGGAAAATCTTTACGATACTTAATTCCAGTATATGATCACCAAAAACAGGTTGGGGCAATTGCAGTTGGCTTAAAATTAACGACACTTGGAGACTTATCTCAAAGCAGCATAAAAGAGTTTAGTAAGCCTCTCTTGATTAGTATTTTGATTAGCTTAGTCGTCACAAGTATAATTTCTTATGGCTTAAAAAAACAACTTCACAACCTCCATCCAAGTGATATTTTTCAACATTTAGAAGAGCGCAATGCAACACTGGACCAAATTCAAGCCGCTGTATTTGTTATTGACCAGAGGCATATCATCAAAAGAAATAATCCTGCAGCTAGTTTATTATTCAAAAAAGAGGGGCAACGAGACCTATTTTCAGGTAAATTATTAGAATCTTTAATTCCTCAACTCAAGCAGGATCATTTTTCAAAAAAAACTGAACAAGTATTACATTTTCAAGGACAAGACTATTTACTATCTATCTCGCCAATTACGGTTAAAACACAAAATAGAGGCTATGTTGTCTTCTTAAGGAATGTTACTGAAACACTTTTCACTTTGGATCAATTAGCACACACTACAGCTTATGCTTCTGCTCTACAGGCCCAAACACATCAATTTATGAATCAACTTCATGTTATTTATGGACTTGCAGACATCGAATACCACGACGAGTTGAAAATTTATTTAAAAGAATTATTGGAGCCACAAAATGAATTTTTAGCACGCTTATCAATGTTAGTTAGAGAGCCTCGACTGGCTAGTTTCATTATTGGCGAAAGAGAAAAATTCGCAGAAAAACACATCAATCTATCCACAGAAATTTTAGTAGACATCCCTACCAAGTCAACTGTTGAGGATGTTAATAACTATCTCTTGCTCCACAGATATATTAATACGAAGATACTCACGCTATTAAATTCAACGACTTTAGTTTCTTTACGTTTAAATTATCAAAATAACCTCATTGAAACAGATTATCAATGGGAGAATGAGAAGTGGTTACTCAATGACTACCATCAGTATTTCAACGACGCTTATTTTCAACAGTTACTTGTAGATTCAAGAGCTACTTATAAGATCTCTTTAAAACAAGATAAGGTTATTATAAGAACAAATATTATCTACTCAGAAGGGTCTTAGTATGGACGTATTAATTATCGAAGATGATCCTATGGTGGAATTTATCCACCGCAATTACCTTGAAAAACTCAATTATTTTCAAAACATCTATTCAACTGCTAGTCAAACACAAGCTATTGCTTATCTTAATGACATTAAAATCCAACTTGTTCTTTTAGATATTCATATTAAAGAAGGCAATGGTCTAGAATTATTAAAGTTATTACGCAATCAACACCAAAATACCGAAGTCATTGTTATTTCAGCAGCCAACGAGGCGCACACTGTCAAAGAAGCATTTCATTTAGGTATTGTAGATTACCTGATAAAACCATTTACATTTGAACGTTTTGAGTCTAGTATTGAAAAATTCCTAAATCATTATCATACATTTGAAGCTGATAAAATCTACCAAGACAACATCGATCACTTTCAAAAAATAGATTCTGGATGGCTAGAGGGAGAGGTTAAACTTGATGAGAAAGGGCTCTCTGAAATTACCTATCAGCATATTCTTGATGCCATTCAAGAGTTAGAGCAGCCTTTCACTATCCAAGAGTTAGCAAAATGCAGTCAATTTTCTCATGTCTCTGTTAGGAAATATATTGCCTATATGGAAGAAAAAGGCCTTCTGACAAGTCAGCAAATTTATACTAAGGTCGGTCGTCCTTACAAAGTTTATAAGCTTATAAAAAAAACTTAGGCCTGTAGACCTAAGTTTTTTTAATCTTCGTAGCCATTTGGATGACTAGAGTGCCATGCCCATGCCGATGAAATAATTTTATCAATATTATCAAATTTAGGCTCCCACCCAAGGATTTGACGAGCTTTCTCTGAGGAAGCAATAAGCGTATCTGGATCTCCTGGACGACGAGCTGCCTTTTGAGCAGGAATTTCTTTCCCAGTAATACGACGAGCTGCCTCTAACATCTGAAGGTTAGAAAAACCTGTCGAAGATCCGAGATTAAACACGTTTGATTCATTCCCTTGGCGAAGGTAATCAACTGCTAATATATGAGCATCTGCCAAATCAAATGGATGCACATAATCTCGAACATTAGTTCCATCTGGAGTATTGTAATCATCTCCAAAAATCATTATTTTGTCACGTACTCCTTGAGCAACTTGAAGAATGATTGGTAACAAATGTGTTTCTGGTTTATGATCTTCCCCAATTGAGCCATCCGGTTTATCTCCAGCAACGTTGAAGTAACGTAGAGCGACAAACTTAATACCGTAGGCTTGATCAGCCCATTTCATAATTGTTTCCATCATAAGCTTACTTTCGCCATAAGGATTAATAGGATTTTGAGGAGCTGTTTCTAAAATAGGAACTTGTTCTGGAATACCATATGTTGCAGCTGTTGATGAAAAGACAATATTTTTGATATCACATTCATTCATTACTTCTAAAAGTTTTATCATTCCAGCAGTGTTATTATCAAAATATTTTAAAGGATTTTCCATTGATTCAGCAACTAGTGAAAATGCCGCAAAATGGATAACTGCATCTACATCAGGATTTTCCCTAAAAACTTGACGCATAAACGTTTTATCGGATAAATCTCCTTCATAAAAAATCGCATCTGAATGCACCGCTTGACGATGACCTGTTACCAAGTTATCAACAACAATAACTTTCTCTTTTCCTTGTGTGATTAACTGATCAACCATATGCGAGCCAATGTAGCCGGCGCCACCTAAAATCAGAACTGCCATATTTTTCTCCTATTTCAATACTCTTTTAACATCATTTGTTACCTCATTATACTGAGAATAAGCTTTTTTTGCAAATATCTACCGAAATTAGAATAGCTCTATGCAGAAGGCATCCCACGGCTTAAGAGTGTTATTTGATAGTACTTCTTGAACCTCTGTATTTGAAATAATAGTTTCTTTAACAGCTTCTGGAAATTCAAAAGATTGGTTTTTATCGGATAAGTTCGCAACTATTAAATAACGTTCTTTATCTGTTTGACGAACATAAGCAAATACCTTATCTGCTGTTTCCAAAAGTTTAAAATCAGCATCAACTAACCAGTCGTGTTCTTTACGTAAAGCAACTAATTTTTGATAAGTATAAAAAATACTTTCCGTATCATTTAGCGCTGCCTCCACATTAATTTCCTGATAATTGGGATTGACTGCTAGCCATGGGGTACCTTTAGTAAAACCAGCTTGATGTTCTTGACTCCACTGCATTGGAGTACGAGCATTATCACGACCGACTTTACGAATACTATCTAAAATTGTTGCTTCAGATACCCCATTATCCATGGCTTCTTTAGCATAGTTAAGGGATTCAATATCATCTACATCTGCTAAACACTCAAATGGATAATTGGTCATACCAATTTCTTCACCTTGATAGATGTAAGGCGTTCCACGCATCAAATGTAGTAGGATTGCTAGAGCCTTGGCAGATTGTTTTCTGTTATCACTATCATTTCCCCAAATCGAGAGCACCCGAGGAAGGTCGTGATTATTCCAGAATAAAGAATTCCAACCTTGGCCAAGCTCCAATTGTGTTTGCCATTTTGTAAAAATATCTTTCAATGCTGGAACATCTAATCCGTCACTGTAATCCCACTTAGGAGCGTCAGGTTTATGTTGAAGACCTACATGTTCAAATTGAAAGACCATAGATAATTCTTCATTATCGGGATTTGAGTATTGTTTTGCAATGTCTGGCGTTGCTCCCCAAGTTTCACCCACCGTCAATAAGTCATGCTTTCCAAAACTAGCTCTGTTCATTTCTTTAAGATAATCATGGAGTTTTGGTCCATTACCAGTAATGCCCTTATCTGGAATTTTCCCAATTAAATCAATGACATCCATACGGAAACCACCAATACCCTTATCAATCCAGAAATTCATCATATCATAAATTTTATGACGTAAAGCTTCATTCTCCCAGTTGAGATCTGGCTGACGTTTGCTAAAAAGGTGCAAATAATATTGACCTGATGCTTTATCATATTCCCAAGCTGAGCCACTAAAAATAGAAGTCAAATCGTTAGGTTCATCTCGCCAAAGATAAAAATCACGTTCAGGACTATTAGGGTTTTCTCGCGCTTCTACGAACCAAGCATGTTCATCAGAGGTATGATTCACTACCAAATCCATGATGATTTTAATCCCGCGTTGATTTGCCTCTTGTAACAGTTGGTCCATATCATTCATGTCACCGAAAATATCTGCAATGGCTTGATAATCTGAAATATCATAACCATTGTCATCCATTGGACTTTGATAAACAGGTGATAACCAGATAGCAGTAATCCCTAATTTTTCAAGGTAGTCTAGTTTGCTAGTAATCCCTTTAATGTCCCCCACACCATCACCATCTGAATCCATAAATGAACGTGGGTAAATTTGATAAATCGTAGCTTTATGCCACCAGTGTTTCTTCATTATTCTTCTCCTATCAATAATTCATTCATCTTTTATTTTAACGTTTTTCCTCTTTCAGTGCAAGCGTTTGCGCAAATAACATTATAAAAAGGCTGGAACCCAACCTTTTTATGAATATCGCTTATACCTTAACGAATAGCTTGTTCAGTATCTGCATCAAAGAAATGCCCCTTAGCAACATTAAACGTTAGGTTAACTTTTTCTCCTGGATTATGGAAGTCACGCGCTTCAACACGAGAAGCAAATTCTGTTTGACCTAACTTAACATAAAGCATAGTTTCGCTACCGAGTAATTCAGAAACTAAAACTTCTGCTTCAACATTGGCATTTGGATAAGTATCTTGGACAAGAAGATTGCTTGAAATGTCTTCTGGACGAATACCAAAAATCAATTCTTTTCCTTTATAGCCTCGTGATTCTAAAAGTTTTTCTTGACCTTCAGGGATAGCGATTCGAAGACCATCTTCACTAATAATCATACCATTTTCAACTTTAACTTTGAAGAAGTTCATAGATGGGCTACCAATGAATCCCGCAACAAATTTATTGGCAGGAAGATTATAGAGTTCTTGTGGTGAACCAACTTGCTCAATTTTACCAATTGTACCATCACCATCAGGGTTCTTAGTAGCTGACATAATGACAATACGGTCTGCCAAAGTCATCGCCTCTGTTTGGTCGTGGGTAACATAAATAGTTGTTGAACCAATACGTTGATGAATTTTTGCAATTTCAGCACGCATTGAAACACGTAATTTAGCATCTAAGTTAGATAAAGGCTCATCCATTAAGAACACTTTGGCATCACGCACAATAGCACGTCCCATAGCAACACGTTGGCGTTGTCCACCTGACAAATCCGCAGGTTTGCGCTCTAAGAATTCAGTAAGGCCAATATTAGCTGCTGCTTCACGAACGCGCTTATCAATTTCTTGTTTTGAGAATTTACGCAATTTGAGCCCAAAAGCCATATTATCGTAAACAGTCATATGTGGATAAAGAGCATAGTTTTGGAAAACCATGGCAATATCACGATCTTTAGGTGATTTGTCATTGACAACTTCGCCATCAATCTTGAGCTCACCTTCACTAATATCTTCAAGACCTGCGATCATACGAAGTGTTGTTGATTTCCCACAACCTGATGGTCCAACAAAAACAATAAATTCTTTGTCTTTAATATCCAAGTCAAAGTCTTCAACAGAATAATGCGATGCACTTGGATATTTTTTGTAAATATGATTTAAATTTAATTCTACCATTAGATTGACCTCTTTTATTATTGTGATTTTATTATAACAAAGAAAGGGTTTTCATATAATGGTAACCTTGCCTAAATTTCTTGTGCAAACTAACTAAATTTTAGGTATCCATCGAAATTAAATAGGCATAGGCTAAATCATCTAATATTTTTAAATTAAGTCCCGAAGATTGGGTAAATTTATCTAATTTATATTGCAATGAATTCCGATGAATGAAAAGTGCCTTAGCCGTTTTAGCAAGATTCCCTTGCTCTTGCCACAAGGCTTTTATTATAGCCGAAGTATCACTCGTATCAAGGATATGTTGTAAACATTTTGCTTTAATAGAAGGCATGGGCGATTGATTTGCCAAAGCCCATAAAGCCATCTTTGGAAATCGACAGTAATGTTGTTCGGCCTTGTGACTAAGAAAAAGCGTAAAAAGTTTATATTCTTCTTCATATAATTCTTTCCAGTCCACTGCTTGTAGATGCGTCCAACTATTCCCAAAATAGCACCTTAAACGCGTGTTAAAGTCATTTTCAATCGTTGGTAAAATATCTGTTAGTAATTCCGTAGCATTAAAGAAATTATCCTGATTTAAAATCATGACACTTTGGGTTTGATTAATTGTCATAATTATTTCTACGTTTATTACTAAAGGCGACAAGAAATCCTTAAGTTCTTCTGATAAGGTAAATTGATGCTCAATAAAAATAAATTGGACTGCCGAATGAGATTGGGGCAACCTTCCACGACCTTCAACTAGATAGCGGTACCAAGGATTCTGAGAATCCACTGAACTCGCATCTTCCAGGCTTGGTGTCATTTGTAATAAGCATAGTTCACGCTTAGTTAGCGAAGATTTTGGAAAGTGGAGGACATGACCATCTTGCTCAACGATGATATAATCCTCACTCTGTTTAACTTCCTGTTTAGTAATAACTTCTGGAAACAGTTCCTTAAAATCCATGGCATCCTCCACTACAGTTTTGTTCATTATATCATATTTATAACCTCTTTTTGAGCACAGAAAAAGAGGAGAATGTCTCCTCAGAAAATTTCTGTTATAAAATAGTGATCCGAATAGAATGCTGTTTCGACTGCTTTGGATTAAGCCGTACGATATTTTGTTTATCTTCTAAAATATCAGACTCTTCAATAGAAGTTGACAAAGAACTCCAGGGTTCCAAAGCCAAAAAAGGACCACCATTGTTACTTGTCCAAAGAATAAGATTCTCAAAATCATCAAAGTCAAGTTGGATTCCTTTTGCATGATTTCTAGATTTTAAGTAAACCGTCTTAGATCGTAGTTGGTCTAAAGTAATAGCATCTTTTTCAAATAAAGCATGATTAAGAGATAATTGTTTTTGATTTTCTAAAAAAGGATGTCTAGCTTGTAAATCTAACAAGCCTGTATCCGGAAACGACTCAGGAATTGTGCAAGTTTCAAACTGTTCAAACTCTAGATAGTAATCACTAAATACTTCCTTTTCAAACAAAGGGCAATTAAAGCCTGGGTGAGCTCCGATAGCATATGGCATATTTTTTTCTGATTCTAAGTTTTTGACAATATATGTAATGTCAATGCTTTTATTTCTTAAGGTGTAAGTTATTTCTAAACTAAAACGATAAGGATAATTTATCAACGTTTCTTCACTACTTTTAATTGTAAAACGAACAGAAGAATCCGATATGTAATCATAGTCGAATGTTTTGTGACGTACAAAGCCATGCCTTGGTATGATACCCGTAAAATGTGGAGCTTGAGCTGGTCTGTAAATGACGCAATCATTTCGAACACTTCCGCATATAGGAAATAAAATAGGAGCTTGCCCACCCCAATAAGTGGGGTCCCCTTGCCAAAGGTACTCAACGCCTTGACTATCTGTAATAGAAGTCATTGTTGCACCTAACGCTTTTAATGTCACTTGCAACTCATGATTTTGTATCGTAATAGCCATTATTTTTCCTTTCATAAAGAGCAATAATTGCTTTACCAGCTTTTCCCTAGCAATTATCTTTCCTTCCAAGAAGTTGCTGTTTTTTGCAAAATTTTATTTAGTTCATCAATATTTTGAAAACCTATTGTACGTAACCATTGACGTGCACCAGCTTCTCCTTTTTCAACATACTCTTTAACACTTCCAGCCCAAGTTGCTCTACCACAAAGGACACCGTTAAATTTAGCACCAGCTTCTTTAGCAAACACAAGAGTCTCTTGAAAAAGCTGAGCAGGAACTCCTGCACTCAAAAAAATGTAGGGGAGTAGTGTCGCCTGATCTTGTTCTCTAAAATAAGCCGCAGCTGTCGCTTTATTATAAGCAGTCTCTCCTTGCGCAAAACCTTCTACATAGTCCATATTGACAGGCACTTCCACCTTCAAGACATCAATATTAAATCGAGGATTTGAAAAAACTTTCATAGCTTCAATAACCTTACGTGGCTTAATTTTAGCATACTCAATACCTGAGCTATCCGCAATCTTTTCATCATATGACAAAATTTCAAGGAAAAAAGGAATATCTTCTGCAACACATTCAGAACCAATCCGTTCAATATAAGCTTCTTTTTCTTCGTTTACTTCATCCGAACTATCAACATCATAATAAAGTAAGAACTTAACTGCGTCTGCTCCCTCTTCTTTAATGCGTTTCGCAGACCAAATGTCTAAACAGTCTGGGAGTCGTTTGGTACTACTGGTATCATAACCCGTTTTTTCATACGCAAGTAAAAGACCGGCATTGTCATCTAAAACTTTCGTAGCTGGCAACCCATATTCTGGATCTAACAACATTGATGAAGCGTAAGGGGTTAATTCTTCAGCTACCAAAACTTTAAGTGCTTCTATTTGAGAAACAGTGGGCTCCTCAGATTGATATTTTGCCATTAATCGCTTCAATGCTCCACGTTGGTCAAAAGCCAGGGCCGAAATAATACCATTTTTATCACTCAATTGTTCCATATGTTTTTGTTTTTGTTCTGTTAATCCCATCCTATACCTCTTTCACTTGGATTTGACTGATTAATTCTTGATAGTAGGTCAGATTGATATGCCCTGTTAATGTTTCTTGTGCATTAAGCATACCCAAGACATTAGCTCTCTTAAGCAAATTTATATCATCTAGTTGATGTTCTAAAGCAGACGCGATTCCTGCAACCGTTGCATCCCCTGAACCAACTGGATTAATAACTTCTATTTTTGGAATCGTCACTTGATAGTAGTGATTCCCATGTTTAGCAAAAGCTCCCCTAGCACCTAAAGAAACAATAACCCAATCAATTCCTCTAAAAATATCTTGCTGTAAGGTAGATTTTAGTTCGTCTAAACTATAGCTAATCGGCTTTCCAATTAATTGTGTTAATTCTTCAAGGTTAGGTTTAATGACGGTCGGCTTAGCACTAGATTTTAAAACCGAACGCAATGCTTCTCCTGAACAGTCTAAAACAACTTTCTTATTAAAGTGATTCGCTAGGGAGATTAACCTAGCATAATAATCTGAGGGGAGTCCCTTTGGTAAACTTCCTGATACTGTTATGATAGTTGCAGCATCAAAGATAAGTTTTAGATGATTCAAAAAGGCGTCTGCTTCATCTTTAGTAATATGTGGACCTTTTTCTAGAATTTCAGTCTGCTGACCCTCATGTAAAACTGCAATACAATGACGTGTTTCTCCACCAATACTTAAAAATTGGTGTCTGATTTCCAATGTATCTAAGCCACTTCGGATGAAATCTCCAAAATGCCCCCCTAATAGACCAGTTGCCACTACATTATCGCCAAGTTGAGAAAGAACACGAGTCACATTTAACCCCTTACCCCCAGGTGTTTTGGAGACGTCGGTAACTCGATTTACAGTATCCATGTTAAAGTTTTCTAAGCAGTACGAAATATCAATAGAAGGGTTCAAAGTTACTGTTAAAATCATAGATATCTCCTTAGTCGTGATATTCACCACGATTCCATTTATCTAAGAACTCTGTGAAAAAGTCATTCTCTTCTTGATGGGCATTATGAGTCTCAACCTCGGCTATCTTTTCAATTAATACTTTGTTTTCTTTTGTTGGTTTATATTTAGCTCTTATAAATGCCTCGATGATATCTGTCATTAACAGCCCACCAGTAATTTTCCCACCAAATCCGATAACGTTAGCATTTAATTCTTCTTTAGCATAGATAGCTGATGTCAAATCACGTACCAGAGCTGAGCGAATTCCTGGAACTTTATTAACAGCATTATTAATACCAACTCCAGTTCCACAAATACATACACCTAAGTCGGCTTTTCCACTAGCGACAGCTTCTCCTACTTTCTTACCATAAATAGGATAGTGAGTACGGATATTATCATAAGTTCCACAATCAATAACCTCATACCCTTTTGTTTTTAAATAATCCACAACTGCAATTTTGTCATAAGTTACAATATGATCACAACCGACCGCAATTTTCATCTGCTTTACCTCTCTTACGCTTAGCACATTTTATTCAACATATCGACCCGAATTTGATGACGACCTGCATCGTAAGTCCCATCAACAAAACCCTCTACTATATGTTTAGCAACTCCTGGACCAACAATCTCTGAACCTAAAGTAATCATCCTAGCGTTATTATGAGCTCTAGTCATATAAGCTGAGCGTTCATCTGAAACTTCTGCTGCAATCATCCCCTTAACCTTAGTGGCTACCATAAAAGGACCAACACCGTAAGCATCAACCATTATTCCTAAGTTATCTTCTTTTTGATTCACTTTAGCAACGATTGCTAAGGTATTATCAACGAAATCTTTGCTAGTATCCGTTAAATCAATAATTTCCTTACCTAAACTTGTAAGGTGTTGTCTAATCACTTCCTTAAGTTCAACACCATGCGCATCCGCCCCAATAATAATTGTCATTTCTTTCTCCTTATTTCACTTTTAATACAATTGTACGTAGTTGGAAGATATTGTTTGTTTTTGTTTGTAATATCATCATATCTCTTATTTTTGTTTTTGTCAATGTTTTGTTTTGTTTTTGTTCGAAATAAACAAAAAAACTCCGTGATAACTATGTCAACTAGAATTCACTACTAGCTAGCTATCACGAAGTTTGATACTTCTCATTATTTTTATTTGTAGGAACGGTTATTCCGCACGCCATAATCATAAATAAAATTTAAACAAAACATGCCAATTTGCTGCCATTTTCTCCCATAAAGTGCCTTGCTTCTCTGTATTTTGACTAAGAAAACTCCAATTAAAAACTTTGTAATTTAAAGTAAAACTATTTTGATGTTTTTCTCTATGTTCATAAAGGACACCAAATTGATCATTATTAAGTTGTTGAACAGAGTTGTAAGCAAACGAACCATCTTGAATGTGATGGTGATATAACCACTTAAAACTACCATTTCGATTAACTTGCGCTAGACGTGCATATCCATCTTGACGCTTCTTACCTGGCCCATTAGCATTCACTAATAAAATATACTCTTTTTTGTCATGCTCAAAGCGAATAGCTGATAGTTGGACGTAAGCATCATGAACTTCCTTATATCGTTTAACATGGTTTTGCCAAGTCTCCCCGCCGTCTTTACTTGTGGCTACTTCTAGGTTACCAGTTAGATTCCTCATAAATAACTTAATGTCCCCATTTTTCAATTGAACAGGTACGGATTCTGTATTTTGTTCTTTTTTATTATCCATTGTTAATGAGTGAATTTTTTCACCATTAGAAAGTACACGGTTATCATTGACTGCTTTTCCAGTATGCCACGTTTTTCCATGGTCGTCTGAATAAATTAGGCGTGAAGATTGTGAACCTCTTAGATGAGATTTCCAATTCGTAGAATAGGCAGGAATAATAATACGACCAGCGTGTGGCCCCCATTTTAAAACTATACCTTTTCCAGGTCCTATTCCCAAAAATTTCATGCCTCTCCGACGAAGACTTGCTGTTATATCTCTAGGTGATGACCATGTCCTACCATCATCATCGCTATATGACATCCACACATAGCTTGATTTTGCTAAACGAAATGGTGACGTTTTATGTTTTGTAAAATATATATTTCCAAGTAGCTGTTTTCCCTTATAAATATCCCCTAGATTTGAATGGTCACTTTTAGTAGTTTCTGTTATAACATGATAATCAGTCTTTTTCCCTTTAAAATTATATACAATACCTTTGTCACGGATAGTAAAAACCTTCGATTTCTTTTCATTATTATATAAATTAAGATAAGACTGTCCTCCGATTTGGGTATATTCTTTTTCAGGTGTGTTAGCAATACTAATAACGCCTCTTCCTTCTGGAAACATATCATATATTGAAAAAATACGTTTCGTCTTAGAGCTAGTATCTTGAACTAATGCCATATCCATATTAATAGGTGAGCCACTATAGTCACCACTAGTAACTAGCGGAACTCTAGGGTTATTACGGAGATTGACAATAGTTTCTCTTTTTCCCCAAGTGACACCATCATCCTCACTACGGCGAATAACCATTCCTATGTTTCCCCAATCACAAGCTTGCTCAATTCTTTCATCAGCTCCTGCAAGTAAAGTTCCTTTTTCGGTTTTCAATAATGAGGGGATACGGTAACCAAACACATTATCTTTATTTTTTCTCCCAAAATCTCCTCCCCTATATACTTCTGTTTTAGCAGAAAGTATAGCACCTTTAGGTAATTTGAGCTGATGGTTTAGATGACAATAATATTGAAAATAAGATTTTATATCTTCAAAATTCAAATTATCAACACAGCAAACAAGGCAGTGTGCCTTAGCTTTTAATTTTTGCCATAAATTACCACTATATTTTATTTCTTTCTCTACTTTCTCTTTGCCAATAGCAAGCATCCCCTCTATAACAGACGATAACTTTCCATCCTTTTGAGAGAATGTTTTAGTAAGATGGTGTTCCTGTATCGCATTCTTTTTAAAGCCCAACGATATCTGACTAGCAATGTCCGTATTACCTATGACATTACTTGTCGATAAATCTCCCTTAGGAATGATATCCAAAGACCTCAACTTATCCCTTTCAAAACCTCTATCCTCTCTCGCTGTCTTTCTAAATTCATCGCTATTAAGTAATGCAACCGAAGAACCCTTTGATTCTATCAGGAATCTCTGTTGTTCTGCAATGGAATGACTGCTTTCGGGTATAATATAGGTAGTTCTATTATTAGGTTGAGTTGCATTTAGTTCTGCTAAATTTGCCTGTTTACGATTTTCTTCTGTCGCTATTTCCGATTTTAGAGGAGGTGACAATTTTTCTTGACTGTCAGAATCACCTAAGACTACTACCATATCTTTATCTTTTTGATCATCTACTATTAAACCGTCCGATGTATCAGAATCTAATTCTAACTGCCTCTCCTCTATTGAATTAGTAAGCTTATCTAAAGTAGAGTCAAATATGGGAGCAGTAGTTTTTTCATCATCTATTGATATAAAAGAGTTTATATCAGATTTTATTTCCTCACTATAAATTGTACTAGGATGCAAAAGTCCACATAATAAGATAAAACCTAGCATCATATATATACTAGTTATCACTCCTAGACGGCGTATCGTTATAGAAGGTTTCCCAAAGGTTAATGTCATAGAAACTCCAAGTCTTAAAATATTGGTTGCATACATCAACTCTAGAAAAATGGGAGTTCAGTAATGTTTCCAAAAAGGATTGTATACCAACTTATCGCTATTTTCAATATATTTTTATAATTTTACTAGTTTTTTATTATTAAAATGAGCGAAAATTAATTATATATATTATTTTTAAAACATTTAATATATCAAAAACCTAGGAGAATGTGATATTTCCTAGGTTTTTGTTTATTCTATTTATTTTTGATTAGCTGCATATTCTGCATTACGGCGTTTCATTTGTTTAGCATACCACATAAACAAACCAAGATAAGCTGTCGCAAAAATAATTAATGTTATAATCGCTGATAATTGACCTGTTGTCGCTTTACCAATAACGTAACCAAAGATTTTCTCCATAGGGCCTTCTAGTGTAGAGTGAGTGATAAGTGAACCTGCTCGCGCCCCAGCTGGGAATGCGCCCACCTTTTTAGCTAATTCAGTTGCAAATGGGGCAATCATTGTTCCTGATAAAAGAAATAGCGGTAATAGCAATGTTCCAAAGGTAATCATACGAATTAAACGGCCACGTGTAACAACCAGTAAAGCAGGGGTTACGCCCATTGCGATAATACCAGCAAGCGGTAGAATACCATTACCAACTTTAGAGAGTAAAATAGCTTCTACTAGCATAATCGGTGCAAGAATGTTAGCACATGCCCAAATCTCTGCACGTCCGGCAATAAATGGCCAGTCCAAACCAATATTGAAACGACGACCATGCATTTTACCATTAGCAAAATTAGTAATTCCTTGAGAAAGTGGTTCTACTGCAGCAATGAACCAAGAACCAATCAAAGAGAACAACTCTAAACAAGCACCTGCTGTAAAACCGAGAGAGAACCAGCCACCTAATGCTGCAAATGAGAACACGGGGTTGCCCATAATCCCTATGACAAGTCCTAAAATCATACCAATAAAGAACTTAGATCCCCAGAATCCAATGGCTTTATTTAATTTAGCCGCGTCAAAGTCATATTTATCTAGCCCTGGAAAAACTTTATCAAAAAGCTTATCCAAAACCATAATAATGGGGTTCATCATATAATTCATATGCGTTGAAGTCATGGGAGAAGTTGGACCTGTCCCCAATAAATCATCAAAGGTAGGTTTCATCAAATCAGAATTGATAATTTTTAGAACACCAACAAAGATAATAGCTACAGTTGCAATAATGACAGATAAAAGTGTTGGTAGATTATTTTTTTTAGCATACCACATAATTAAAAGACCTGTGATAGATAAATGCCAAATATCAAAAATATCAACATCTAAGGTATCCGTTTTTTTCATAACAATCATAACAATATTGACAATAAGCATGATTAATAAGAAGTAAAGCGTATATGGTGATCCCCATGTAATAGTTGCTAATGGAGCCCAACCAACGTCAATAATGCTTAGATTGATTCCTGTATTTTTAACAAAAGCTTGAAGTGATTCGGAAAAAGCACCAGTTAAAATACCAATAATAGCACCAATACCCGTAAGAGCAATAGCTAACTTAATACCACCTTCAAGTGCTTTAGAAAACTTCACTCCAAATATCATGGCTAAACCTGTCATGACAATTAGCATCACAACTCCCGAACCCATATGAATAACTGGATCAAAGAATTTATTGACAATATTTAAAAATACCTGCATGTTCCTTCTCCTTTAAGACTAATTCCAATTTTAAATATGTTATGATAGGTTGTGTTCTTTGATAACTTGTTCTAAAGCAGTAAAGACCGGTTCGCTCATAACTGGTATGCGATAAAGAATAGGTCCTGCTTCTACAACTGGAATTGGTACATTAAAACCTAAATCAGTTTTAGCAATAGGAGTAAAGATATCATATTTGTTGACCATTTCCTCAGTGATATCCTTAACCATAACAGCATCACAATGTACATTGTAACCTCTATCTCCTAATTGTGTCTCGATAGCATCTTTAATTTGATGACTTGAGTTTACGCCTGCACCACAAGCTGCTAATATTTTGATCATGTTAAAACACTCCTTTTTCTATTAAATAATGATTAATTTTTTCCTTATTGTCGCCAAGCTCATGTAGCCGATCTAGATTTCCTTTTGTAATAAAGAAGGTAATCAAATTAGATAAAATATCACTTTGGTTACTATTCCTACTATTAATGATGAAGAAAAAATCCTGAACCCTACACTCCTCTTCTGGATTAATCATATGTTTGAAAGTAATTGGCTGACTATTTTTGACATAAAAGATTCTATCTACTAGACAATACTGCGTTTCAGTGTGTGGAATAGCAGCATATTGAATAGGAGTCCCATCTTTTAAATCAATTTTTAACCCCGTCGGAAACTCTCTCTCCCTTTCTTTTACTGCCTGTCGGTAGTCAGGACTAACATAGTGTTGTTTTATCAATGCTTTTGATACTAAGTCAAATAATTCTTCCTGAGAATGAGCATCAATAAATAAAATATCTTGAGTCACAGCAAACACCTTTCTTCTTAGTTAAGCGGTTACATTTTGTTGTAAGGCAAATAAGCCTTATCAACTTATCTACATCAATATTATACAAAACAAAATAAAACATTACAAGACATTTTTTATTTATTTTTGTTTATTATTGTTTATTTTTTCAAAATTATTATTATTTTAGCTCTATTTATGGTATGATATATATAACGAAGAGGTAGGAGAGGTCATTATGTTAAAGCGAGAAAGATTACAAAAAATAATAGAAAAAGTCAATATAAATGGTATTGTCACTGTTAATGAAATCATGGAAGAACTTGATGTATCAGACATGACTGTTAGGCGTGACTTGGATGAATTAGATAAAGCAGGACTGTTAATACGCATCCATGGTGGTGCACAAAAAGTAAACGCATCACCAATTCCACAAAATTATGAAAAATCAAACACTGAAAAATACGATATTCAAACAAATGAAAAATTAGAAATTGCCCAATTTGCAAAACAATTCATCAATGATGGTGAAACAATCTTTATTGGGCCTGGAACAACCTTAGAGAAATTAGCCACGCAATTACTTGATTTTAAAATTAGGGTAGTAACCAATAGCCTTCCTGTTTTCAATATTCTGAATCAAAGTTCAACACTTGACCTTATCCTTGTAGGAGGAGAGTACAGAGAAATTACTGGTGCTTTTGTCGGTTCTGTTACTATTAACTCTATTAAATCACTCAATTTTTCAAAAGCTTTCGTTAGTAGTAATGGTGTTTTTGAAAAGTCTATCGCTACTTACGACGAGGGGGAAGGTGAAATCCAGCGCATTGCTCTTAATAATTCCTTTGAAAAATTCCTTTTAGTTGATAGCCAAAAATTTGGTAAATATGATTTTTATACTTTTTATCAATTAGACGATATTGATTTTGTATTAACAGATCATAATATTGATAATGTTGTTAAGGAGCAATACAGTAGCTTCACCAAAATTTTAACTAATAACAATTACATGTAATAAAACAAGTGAGCCACTACTAGAAACCTGTTATACAGCTTTTAGTAGTGGCTCTTTATTTAGTGATTATAACTTTAGTCGTTTTATAAAAGTCAAAACAAGAAAACTTCCTCAAACAAAAATACATTAACTCTCTTTTTAAGCGTAAAACAATGGTTGTTCAAAAGAAGAATTAGATATATCATTAAAATCTTCGCACGCTAGAAATCATAACTAAAAAACAAACAAGTACGGTGACTTGTTTGTTTTTAGTTGTCAGCTAAGTTTACTCAACTCTTTTATTATTTCACTTCTGCTAGTGTTTTAATATCAACAAGCACTTTAGAGCCATCTTTTTTAGTAACTTGAACTTGACTACCATTAATATAATTAAAGCTTTCAAAACTTACACTATATTTATTTGATAATTGGATGAGTTGCTTTTCAAAAGATTGTCTATCCATACCATATTTCTTAGCGTTTTGTGCCATTCCTAGTTCATATTCATCTAGCTCTGATTCATCTTCTTGTTTTTCTGGTTCTTCTTCGTCTGAACCTTTATTAACATCATAAAAACCATAGTTGTGAGTTACTTTCCCTGAATCTTCAGGTTCTTCATCTGGAGCATAATTTTTGGCTTTATTGTCTTTATTTGAGCCTTTGTTATGATCACTGTCGTGTCCCCAACCTTTTTCTTTTGGTAATTCATTAGGATGTTCCATGTAGTATTTAATTGTTGAGAAGAGTTGTTGTAATGTATAGCCTTCTGGTGCTTTCCATAAACCACCCTTGTCAAACCATGCCATAGGAACATTATGATAATGATCATGATGAGGAACAATCAATTGATCATCTTCAAATCCAACTGCATATGCCATGTGAGCAGCAATTTTATCAAGCGGTACAATTTTTTCTGGTTTTGCTTGTTTGAATACTTCTGCAGCACTTAAGTTTTTATCACTAGAATTTGATGTTGATTTATTATCAGTTGGTGCAGGACTTGGTTTATCTGCTTTATTAGAGTCCTTTTCCTTATAAATTTCAGCATCTTTACCCCATCCTTCAACTTTAGGACGTTTTTCTGGGTGCATCATGTAATATTTAGCCGTAGCTAAATAGTCTTCTAAAGAATATGTCTTATCTGAATCAGCTAAAAGATCTTTTTCTTCATCAAACCATTTTAATTCCACATAATGGTAATGATCTTTATGAGGAATTACAAATGTACCATTCTTATAGTCTGTCGCTTGTGCAATTCCAAATAATAAATCTTCAGGTTTAACAATTGCTTTTGGTTCAATTGCCTCATAGATTTCTTGAGCTGTTTTACCTGTTTTTGGTTTGTCTTGATTTGCTTCAGATTTTCCTGAAAGAAATTCTTGAGCTGCTTTTAATTCCGACTCTGATAAATCTTTCTTTGGTACCCAATGCTCATGTGTCATATGTGGAATGACATAACCTGTACCTGTATCTTTTTTAATATCTTTGGCATCAAAAATGTAACCATCAGATGTTGTGTATTTACCAGCTTTTTTTGCCTCTTCAATTTCTTGAGCACTGTAGACAATCTGGCTATTTGGTTTGCCTTTACGTTGGTCTTTCGGTGTTACTGCATGGTGTTCTTCCTCTGTGTGAGGTTCCTTATTAGGTTCATGAGAAATATGCTTTGGTTTCTCTGTAGAATCTTTTTTCCCTAATGCATCAATATGATGTCCTCTATGCTCTGCCACCATCCTTGTTGCTTCTAACTCTAATGGAGACATATCCTTATAGTGAATAAAGTGGAAATGATTACCGTGCGGAATAGAAACACCGATTGCTGTGAAAGCATTAACTTGTGCTGGGTCATAAACCAAACCATCACTTTCTACGTGACGAGCAGATAACGGTTGAGCATATAAACGTTTCAACATTTTGTCTAAAGCAGAATCTTTGTTGATTGGTTTGGTTGTAGGTGCATGGTGTTTTGGTGCCGTAGCATGATTACCAGCTGGTTTTGACCAGTGATTTGCGTGAGTGACTCTTGGAATAGAAATAGGGGCATTAGCATGTCTTCCTGTTGATACATTACCGCTTGGTGCACTTGCATGAATGTATGAACTTGAATTTGATGGTTTTGAGCTATTACCTGATCGGCCAGTCTTGCGGTTCCAATATGCCTGTGCGGCTGATAACTCTGATGGAGATAAATCAGCTTTCGGGATATAATGGAAATGATCGCCATGTGGTACTAAAAAGGCATCTCCCATGTCATCAATGACATCTGTTGGACTAAAAACATAACCATCATCTGTAGTATAGCGACCGCTAGCTTTCGCTTCACGTACGCTGGCTGATAAAGCTTGAGTTTTTGCACTACTATGCTTTCCTGATTCTCCCTTAGAACCACCCTTAGACCATTCTTCGCGTTGCTTTTGGATTTGTTCCTTTGTACGAACATTTGTTCGTTTGCTACCTTCTTTAAGATAGAGGTAATACTTACCATTAACTTTGATAATATAACCATCTTTGACTTCATTAATGACATCAGCTTTATTAAAGACATAGCTAGGGTCTTTCATAATCAATTCTTCACTAATGATGGCATCATATGGCACTTTACCATTGTAATAATGGTAATGGTCTCCATGAGAAGTTACATAACCATCATCAGTAATTTTAACAACGATTTGTTCTGCAGATATGCCTTCTTCTTTACTGATTTGGTCGGGCGTTTTATTTGCAGCTGTTGCTTGTGCTTTGCTATCAGATTTATCTGTTTTCACATAAGAAACACTATTGTCTGATTTTTGGGCATTATAACTACCTAATTGATAAGCACCTACACCAGTACCAAATAGAGCTACTGATAAAGCACTAATAATAACTGTTTTTTTACGATTCATCCTGCGTCCTTTCTTTATATAACTACCTATTGATTTAACGATTTGACAAGTACCTTAAGATTAGTTTCCAAATTTTCTAAGTAATCTTTATTGTTTTTGGGAACCGCTTCTAAAGGACTTAAACTTGCAATTTTAACTCGAGTAGCTGAAGCTACTGCTTGAGCTAATTTAGGTGAGACTCCTTCTTCAACAAAAATAGTCTTAACCTTATATGTTTTCACAAACTCCTGAATTTCGGCTAATTTTTTAGCACTAGGTTCTTGCTCGGTTGAGACACCTGCAATACCTAACTGAGTCAATCCGTATCGCTTAGCTAAGTATGAGAATGCTGTATGTGAAGTCACAAAGTATTTAGACTTTGCAGCTTTAAATTTTGGCTTATACTTCTCTGCAATAGCCATTGCCTTGTCACTAAATTGATCAGCATTTTTTTGATAAACCTTAGCGTTTTTAGGATCCTTTTTAGCTAATTGTGTAGCGATGAGTTGTGCTTCCTCAGATACTTTTACAGGGTCATTCCAAGTGTGAGGGTCATACAAGGTTGACTCATCTACTCCTTTTTCTGCCTCTACATCTTCTAAGCCATGAACTTTATCCAAAGTCATACCTTTTGAAGCTTCAATTACAGATACTTTAGAGTGATGCAAACTAGGTTCCAAACGTCTCGCCCAAGCTTCTAGTGTGTGCGAATGATAAAGAAATAGATCAGCATCATAAATGGCAGCAACATCACTTGATGAGGGTTCAAAACCATGAATGCCTGACTGTGATCGAATCATTTTAATATCATTCAAATCACCAGAAACTGCTTTTGTAATGGAATATACTGGATAAAAGCTAGTCACGACCGACAAGCCATTTTTTTGCTGGCTCTGTTTAGTACAAGCACATAAGCAAATTAGGGTAATTATTCCGAGAACAAAAATAAGGCTTTTCCGTATCCTTTTCATTAAACCTCCTTTAAAATAAAAAATACTTAACCAGTTAACATTTTAGAGTATTCTTATTTTAGTGTCAACGAAAAACCATAAATCTAATATTTTTCTATTTTTAATATTGTTAAGTGCACTTAATTTCATATCAACAACCTTTATTCATGCCTTTCCAAGCTACAGTAAACCTTTTCATAAACATGCATGGGTTAAGGAGTATAATTAGAACCACAATAAAAAGAGCCAAGCATTTTGCCCAACTCTTTGGTTTTTTATTTATTTTTAGTATCTAAAACGATAGTCACTGGTCCATCATTAATCAGACTGACTTGCATATCAGCTCCAAATTGACCTGTTTCTACCGAAACATGATTTGCTAATTCTTGATTAAAGATATCATAAAACTGATTCGCTTTAACAGGATCAGCTGCCCCAGTAAAAGCTGGACGATTTCCTTTTTTGGTATCTGCAAAGAGTGTAAATTGTGAGATAGATAAGACGCTTCCTTTAATGTCTTGAATTGAAAGGTTCATTTTCCCATCATCATCAGAAAAAATACGCATGCTAGTAATTTTACGAACTGCATAAGCAATATCTTCTGTTGTATCTTCTGGAGCAATCCCAACTAGAAGTACTAAACCCTTCTCAATAGATCCGACTACATCATCTTCAATAGAAACACTTGCTTGACTAACACGTTGAATAATGATTTTCATTTTGCTCTCCTAACCATTCGTACGTTTAACAGAATAAACATCTGGGATAATTTTGATTTTATCAACCACAGTTGTCAATTGTGCTAAATTTGAAATTCCAAAGCTAACATGAATATTAGCAAATTTCATATCTTTTGTTGGTTGTGCATTTACTGTCGATACTAGCTTTGTTGCATTTGATAAGGTTTGAAGGACATCATTAAGGAGGCCACTACGATTCAAACCATAAATATCGATTTCAGCCATGTACTCTTTTTTAGATCCATCATCGTCCCACTCAACATCAATCAAACGTTGTTCGTAGTTCTCCTGACTCTTTAAATTTTGACAATCTGAACGATGGATAGCCACGCCTCTACCTTTAGTTATATAGCCTTCAATGAGATCTCCAGGAACGGGATTACAACATTTTGCAATACGCATTAATAAACCTGAAGCTCCTTGAATGATAACACCATTTTCACTCTTAACTTTGAGAACATCACGCTTATCGGTTTTGATTTCGCCACCGTTAATAAGTTCGTCTGCTTCCGCTTTAGCCTTAGCACGTTCCTTCTCACGGCGTTCTTTTTCCGTCAGTTTATTAAAAATACTAATCGGACTCAAATCACCAAAACCTACGGCTGCATACAAAGCTTCCTCACTTTTAACACTGACACGTGGAAGGATTTCTTCAATATGTTTCTTATCTAAATATTTGTTAGGCACATAACCTTGTTCTTGGAAATAATCAACCAGTAATTCTCTACCTTTATTAATAGAAGTTTCTTTATCTTGGTTTTTGAAGAACTGACGAATTTTATTGCGAGCTTTATTGGTCTTAACAATCTTAATCCAGTCACGACTTGGTCCAAATGAATTAGGGTTTGTGATAATCTCAACAACATCTCCTGTTTTTAACTTAGCAGTCAATGGAACCATACGTCCATTTACTTTAGCGCCAGTAGCTTTTTCTCCAACTTGCGTGTGAATAGCATAAGCAAAATCAATTGGTCCAGATTCCCTTGGCAGTTCCTGAACAGCACCATTTGGGGTAAAAACATAGATGCGTTCTGTAAAGATATCTTCCTTAACAGAGTCAACAAAATCCTTGGCGTCTTTTGATTCATCTTGAAGCTCAACTAATTCTTGAATCCATCCCATACCAACCGATTGCTCTGCTTGATTAACCTTACTGGTGATTCCTTTTTTATAGGCCCAATGGGCTGCAACACCAAACTCGGCAACTTGATGCATTTCTTTAGTTCGAATCTGAATTTCAATTGGCCCTTTAGGTCCATAAACCGTCGTGTGAATAGATTGATAACCATTGGCCTTTGGTGCCGCAATATAATCTTTAAACCTTCCTGGCATAGGACGCCATAACTCATGGATATACCCCACCATGGCATAAACATCACTAGCAGTTTCCATAATACAGCGTATCGCAATTAAATCATAAATCTGATCAAAGCGTTTCTTTTTATCACGCATTTTTCTGTAAATAGAATAAATGTGTTTTGGTCTACCATAAATATCACCATATAAACCCTGTTCCTCAGTATAGGATCTGATTTTATCGACAATTATATCAACCAACTCTTCACGTTCACGACGTTTTTCACTCATCATATGAGAAATTTTATAAAATTCCGTCTCATTCAAGTAACGAAAAGATAAATCTTCTAATTCCCACTTGATACGACTAATCCCCAAACGATGCGCTAAAGGAGCGTATATTTCCATAGTCTCACGTGAAATACGCTCTTGTTTATCTTTTCTGAGGTGTTTAAGGGTTCTCATATTATGTAAGCGGTCAGCGAGCTTAACCAAAATAACACGGATGTCCTTAGACATAGCCATTAACATTTTACGGTGATTTTCTGCTAACTGTTCTTCATGAGATTTGTACTCCACTTTACCCAATTTTGTTACGCCGTCAATAATATCGCGAACATCCTTGCCAAAATCAGTTTCAATCTCATCAAGGGTAATTTCCGTATCTTCTACAACATCATGTAAAAAACCACAAGCTACCGTAACGGCATCAAGGTGTAAATCTGCAAGAATACCTGCTACTTGAATTGGATGAATAATGTAGGGCTCTCCCGACTTTCTTGCTTGATAATAATGAGCTGCGGTTGCGTAATTTAAGGCAAATTTTACAAAAGCAACATCCGTCTCACTCATGTACTGGGATGTGATTGCAACAACCTCTTCTCCTGTTAAATTAATTTCTTTGACCATAGTTATCCTCTTTAATCATAGTGATAGATTGTACCTATTTTATCACTTTTTAACCTAAAAATAAAAGAAGTTAGAGGCTCAAAAAGAATTAAATACCAAGTAAATGTGTCTCACCAAGTTATCCTTTATAAATAAACGATTGTTTTTGGTGTAATCACCAAAAATAATTCGTAAATGAGATTGATTAAACGTTTTCAATAAGCTATAATAGTTTTTAGATTAGGATAATATACATGTAATGTTTTAATGGAGGAGATTTATGTCAAAACATTATTTTTCAAAAAGCGTATTCGCTTTAACTGTCTTAACAGCTACAGCAACAAGTGGTTTAGCTGTTCAAGCAGAAGACATTGTTACAACACCAAGTTCAACCGCTACAAAGGTTGAATCAACTACCCCCACTAGCACAATTGCAGAGGAAAAGTCAAACGTTACTTCTACTCCAACTGCAATAACTGATGCTTCAACAGCCACAAGCACAAATACCACTGCCAATAATCAAAATCCACAGCCTGTTGCCACAGAAACCACAACTGGTGATCTCAAACCTATTGAAGGTGAAAAAGTTGACCTTCGCATCATGTCAACCACAGACCTACACACCAATTTAGTTAACTATGATTATTATCAAGATAAAGAATCTCAAAAAATAGGGTTAGCAAAAACTGCTGTCCTTATCGAAGAAGCAAAAAAAGAAAATCCTAATACCGTCTTAGTTGATAACGGAGATGTCATTCAAGGGACACCTTTAGGAACTTATAAAGCAATCGTTAAACCTGTCGCAGAAAATGAAGAACATCCTATGTACCAAGCCATGAATGCTCTTGGTTATGATGCATCAACACTAGGTAATCATGAGTTTAATTACGGTTTAGATTACCTCAAAAAAATCATTGCTACAGCCAACCTTCCAATCCTCAACGCAAATGTTTTGGATTTCAAAACACATCAACCAGTTTTTAAAACTTATGACATCATTACTAAAACCTTCAAAGATTCAACAGGAAGAGCTGTTGCACTAAATATTGGAATTACAGGAATTGTACCTCCTCAAATCTTAAACTGGGACAAGGCTAACTTAGAGGGAAAGGTTATTGTCAAAGATTCAGTTAAAGCAATCGAAGAAATCGTTCCTACTATGCGTGCTAAAGGAGCAGATGTCATTCTCGTTTTATCACACTCTGGCATTGGAGATGATCGATATGAAGAAGGTGAAGAAAACGTTGGCTATCAAATTGCCAGCATCAAGGGAGTGGATGCCGTTGTTACGGGACACTCACACGCTGAATTTCCATCAGGTAACGGTACTGGCTTCTATGAAAAATACACTGGAGTTGATGGTATCAATGGAAAAATAAATGGAACACCCGTTACAATGGCAGGCAAGTACGGGGATCACCTTGGTATTATTGATTTAGGACTTAGCTATACTAATGGAAAATGGCAAGTCTCCGAAAGCAGTGCTAAAATCCGTAAAATTGATATGAACTCAACAACTGCTGACGAGCGTATCATTGCATTGGCTAAGGAAGCACACGATGGCACAATCAACTATGTTCGCCAACAAGTAGGTACAACAACTGCGCCAATTACAAGTTACTTTGCACTAGTTAAAGATGATCCTTCAGTTCAAATTGTTAACAACGCTCAACGTTGGTACGTTGCAAATGAATTGAAAGGAACACCTGAGGCAAATTTACCACTTCTATCTGCTGCAGCACCATTTAAAGCTGGAACACGTGGCGATGCTACCGCATATACTGATATTCCAGCTGGACCTGTTGCAATTAAAAACGTAGCTGATCTTTATCTTTATGATAATGTTACTGCACTTTTAAAAGTGACCGGAGCAGACTTACGTGAATGGTTAGAAATGTCCGCTGGTCAATTTAACCAAATTGACCCTAACAATAAAGCACCACAAAATATTATCAATACCGAATATCGTACCTATAATTTTGACGTTATTGATGGCTTGACTTATAAATTTGATATTACACAACCTAATAAATACAATAAAGATGGAAAAGTTGTTAATAGTCAAGCTAGTCGAGTACGCGATTTAATGTACAATGGTAAGCCCGTTGCAGACAAACAAGAGTTTATGATTGTGACCAATAACTACCGTGCTAGTGGTACCTTCCCTGGGGCTAAAAATGCCACAATGAACCGTTTGCTGAACTTAGAAAATCGCCAAACTATTATCAACTATATTATTTCAGAGAAAACCATCAATCCTACAGCTGATAATAACTGGGGCTTCACAGAGTCTATTAAAGGCCTTGATTTACGATTCCAAACAGCCGATAAAGCTAAAAATCTTGTTACTAATAGCAAGGATATTCAGTATATCGCTAGTTCTACCAAAGATGAAGGATTTGGTGATTATCGATTTGTCTATACTGAACAAGAAAAAGTAGACCTTACTGAGCCATCACATCAAGAAAAGTTAAGCCAAATAGAAAAACAAAAAATTCACCACATGGTTGCAACTGCTTATACAAAAGCAAAAGCTTCTCCAAATATTACAGGCACTGTCTATACACAACAGAAAGAAAAAACATTACCTAAAACTGGACAAGAAAAACAATCTTATCTGGCTTTCTTTGGTGTCGCAATACTTGGACTCGTGGGAAGTTTACTTAAAAAGAAACAAATATAGTCATCACTAAAAACTGAGGCCAATCAACCTCAGTTTTTAGTCTCAACAATAGATTTTCTCTCTAAATAGTCAGATATTGAGATACCACTCTAGCTTGTTTATCTGACAGGATTTTGCTACACTGATAACAAGAAATTTAGATTTAAGGAGTACTAAATGCCTAAATTAACCCTAGTCTATATCAGTCTTAGCGGCAATACTCAAAGCTTTGTCAAACGTCTTAGTGAACAACTGTCAACTTGGCATAACTGTCAGGTTTCGACTATTAATATCAAGGAACAAAATCATCAAACCTTTCCTGTTGACCAACCTTTCGTAGCACTATTACCCACTTACCTCGAGGGAGGAAATGGCATTGACAATGGCGATCAAGAAATTCTTACCATTCCACTTGGTGATTTTATAGCTGCACACAATAATGTCAAAAATTGTATCGGAATTGTTGGCTCTGGAAATAGAAATTTTAACAATCAGTACTGTTTAACTGCAAAACAATACTCTGAACGGTTTGGATTTCCTATGTTAGGAGACTTTGAATTGCGAGGAACTTCTAGCGACGTTGAACGTATCGCAAATATTATCGTTGAAACATTATCGAACTTTAAAGCCTAAAGGAAATAGTATGGAAACAACATTAAACTACATTAAAACCCTGACATCAATCCCTTCACCAACAGGGTTTACCCAAACAATCATGACCTATATCATCAAAGAATTGGAATCGTTTGGCTACTCACCAATTCGCACAAACAAGGGAGGCGTCATGGTTTCTCTAAAAGGAAAAAATGATACTAAACATCGCATGATAACTGCTCACCTTGATACACTTGGTGCTATGGTTAGGGCCATCAAACCAGATGGTCGATTAAAAATTGACCTTATTGGCGGATACACATACAATGCCATTGAAGGAGAAAACTGTACTATACACCTCTCAAAAAATGGTAAAGAAATTTCTGGAACTGCTCTTATTCATCAAACTAGTGTCCATGTTTACAAAGACGCTGGAACTGCTGAACGTAATCAAACAAATATGGAAATTCGTTTAGATGAGAAAGTAACAACTGCTGACGAAACACGTGCTTTAGGTATCCAGGTCGGCGATTTTATTTCATTTGATCCGCGTACAATCGTAACAGACAGCGGCTTTATTAAATCACGTTACCTAGATGACAAGGTATCCGCTGGTATCCTAATGGAACTTCTTTCTGTTTACAAGAAAGAAGACATTCAACTTCCTTATACTACTCATTTCTACTTTAGTGCCTTTGAAGAGCTAGGACATGGAGCAAATTCAAGCATCCCAAATGAAACTGTAGAATATCTAGCAGTTGATATGGGAGCTATGGGAGACGATCAAGAAACTGACGAATATACTGTCTCTATCTGTGTTAAAGATGCTTCTGGTCCTTATCATTATGAATTACGTCAACATCTTGTTTCTCTAGCTGAAAACAATAATATTCCTTATAAACTTGATATTTATCCTTATTATGGTAGTGACGCCTCCGCTGCCATGCGTGCTGGTGCGGAAGTTAAACACGCGCTACTTGGTGCAGGTATTGAATCTAGTCATTCTTATGAACGTACCCATATCGATTCTATTCAAGCAACTGAACTCTTAGTGGATGCCTATCTCAAAAGCAATATGGTGAACTAATGGTAGCCACGCTCATTATTATCAGGGGAAATTCAGCTAGCGGAAAGTCTACAATAGCTAAGCAACTTCAAGCCGAATTAGGGGAAGATACCCTTCTCTTATCTCAGGATTACCTTCGTAGAGAGATGTTAGGAACTAAGGATGGTGAAAATACTACTACCATTCCCCTTTTGATCAATTTACTAAATTATGGTTACCATAACTGTTCCTACATCATCCTTGAAGGCATACTTCGTTCTGATTGGTATACGCCTGTTTGGAAACATATTTTAAAACATAACCCCAACAATACTTATGCTTATTACTATGATTTAAGCTTTCAAGAAACTGTTAAAAGACATTCAACTCGACTTAAATCTTTAGAATTTGGAGAAGATTCTCTTGCAAGATGGTGGCTTGAGAAAGACTTCTTAAAAGAGATACCTGAAAAAATATTAACAAAATCTATGAGTTTAGAGGATGTCAAAAAACTTATAATGACCGACGTTTTACCTTAACATTATTGTACGCACTATAAACAATAATGACTTCTTATCATTGGAGTATATTGCCCATGGATACAGTGATTGACCTCTTATTTATTATCGTTCCCATTATAGCCGGATTTCTGGCATGTATTAGTCTTTATCGTTATTGGAAAAAAGATTTCGAAAGCGACGAAGACGACGATTAAACTCCTCGGAATCAATGATTCCGAGGAGTTTTTCTATATTCTCATTTAATCAGCATTTCTACGAATACGATTATAGGTTTTAAGGATTTGGCCCTTATGCTTAGTGACATAGCGATAATCTTCTTTAAGAGTAGCAATATCCTTTAAAGCTTTCATGCCATTACTCGTTTGGGCATCTTTACGAATAGGTCGGTTACTCGTTGACTGCCCAAAGGCATTTTGAACATCTAAAGAAAGCATAAAATTAATAAATAACTTTGCTTCTTTCATAGAAGGAGCATTCTTTATAATTGCAACCGAAGATGGGACAAAAACTGTCCCTTCTGTCGGATACACAATAGAAACATTGGCACCACTTTTTTGCAAATTGACACTAGGGTCTTCGTAAGTCAGCCCCACAATCATTTTGCCTTCTGCAACTGATTGATAAACTTCTGAAGAGCTAGAAGATTTGATAGCATTAATATTATGTTGTAGCTTTTTAACATAGTTCCACGCTTTTGGATTGGTGTAACCACCCTTTGCCAAGAGTATATTGGTGAGTTGTGAGAAAGCACTAGAGGAAGTATTCGGATCTGCAAAGGCAATTTTACCTTTTAAGGAAGGCTGTAATAAATCTTCATAACTCTTGATGGTAAGTCCCTTAGCTAATTCGTTATTTACAATCAAGACACTCCCATTTATAGTATAAGGTGTCGCCGTATCACTCGGATGGATATAGTCTGGAATAACAGTATGAACATTCTTTGATACGTAAGACTCAAACAATGCCTTATGACTTTCAAATTGCGTATAATTTCCTCCAAAGAAAACATCCGCCTTCAACTGCTTACCCTCCTTACTTAATCTATCTATTAGTTGCCCTGTCCCACCTTGAATAAGCTTAACTTTTATACCGTATTTTTCCTCAAAAGCTGGAATCGTTCCTGTTAAAATGGCTTGACTATTTGGACTTAGAATAACTAATTCTTTTGGTGGAAGTAGTTTAGAAGGCTGGCTAATACTGTATGTAAAAATACTTATAAAAATAATGGGAACAACCAGTAGTATATAAATAAGCCTTTTCGACTGTTTTTCTTTCATCTTTCACCTACCTAATCCATCTGTTTAAAAATATGTTCTTCCTTAAACGCTTTTACTGTCTGACCCAAGTACTTTTTAAAAACCCTATCAAAATAACGATAATCATAAATACCAACAGCTTCTGCAATTTGGTAAACCATTAGGTCTGGTTCTCTAAACATCAACTGAATGGCTTGATTAATACGATATTGATTTATATAATCACTCAAAGTTATATGAAGGTGCTTTTTAGTGACTGTGTAAAGATAACTTTCACTGTAACCTAAATCGTGAGCTAACTGGCTAATCACAATTTTCCCATGAAAATGGCTATGAATCCATGCTAGCATATCTTTAATAACTTCAGGAACTTGGTCATTAGCTTGTGGTAGAGGTAAATACAATTCTGTATGCTCTTGTAGGTGCTTCTCCTTATGTTCCTCAATTCTAGCCATAATTGTTTTTAAACAATCAATCAAAGCTTGCTTTTCTAGTGGTTTTGTTAAAAATTCAAGAACGCCATAGTGAATAGCTGATTGCGCATTTGGAAAATCAGCATAGCCAGATAAAATAATTTTGGCATAAGATTGTCCTTTGGTTGCCTCAAACATATCGAATGCTGTCATAATTGGCATATTAATATCACTTAAAACAATGTCTGGCTGCTCTTCCTGAATTAATTGAGCTCCTTCTTTACCATCTTTTGCTTCACCAACCACTAAAATATTCAATGATTGATAATCAATAGCATAGCGTAACCACTTACGAATAAGGTGCTCATCCTCAACGATAAGTAATCTATACATAACTCACTCCTTTACTATATAGCTAACTCGAAAAGCATCATCTGTCTTCGTAAACTCTAACAATACTGTTGAAAATTGATATTGTAATCGTCTATAAGAATTAATAAGCCCATGATGCGAGTGAGTTGATCTTAACATTGTACGTATGGCTTTTTGCCTAGCCAAACTAATACCTGATCCATTATTTGAAACAGTAAACCAAATTCCATCACTATCTTGCCAAATATCTATGTTTATTGCTACATCATGACGTTCTTTTAAGCCATATTTAATAGCATTCTCAATTAGCGGTAACAAGAAAAGTTTTGGTACACGCATGTGTTCAAGTTCAGGGGATACTGAAATAGTGTAAGTTAATTCTTCAAATCTCACTTGATTAATCAAAAGGTAGGATTCAATGATTGCTAAATCATCCTTAAGCACAGCTGCTTCTGTGCTACCACTAAGGCTATAGCGCAATAATTTTGTTAGTTGTATAACGATTCTTTCTGTTAATTGTGAATCATAGTGACTGGTTATTAAAACTGTCTCAAGGGTATTATAAAGGAAGTGAGGATTAAACTGAGCTTCTAACATCCTCTTTTCAAACAGCAACTTTTGTGTTTCCAAATCGAGAGTTTTCTCATGTAAATCTTTTAACCGTGAAACCATCTGATTGATTTGAACAGATAGATATTGAAATTCATCTTGACTATCAAGCTCAATACTAGATTTTTCTTGGCGGGAAATGGCATCCATATCTAGCACCATTTGATTTATGGCGCTAGAATTTTTTACTGCGATGCGATCGGCTAGAACTCTAGATTTTCGTCGTAAAATTACAAAAATAATAACTGATGATACTAGAGAAAAAAGGACGACCAGAGTTACTGGTATCAGGGGACGATACATGTAAAGTAGGATATTGTCTTGCAGAGCTACTTTCCTAACAACAAAAGCTCGATGATCGTGAAAACTAAAATATCTAGTTAAGAATTGACTATCTACCTTATCTAAACTAGAGGAGATAAAATCACGATTAGTAAAAGTAAAGCTATTATTTAGCTGATCGGCAATAATCAAGTCTGAGTTAATAGCCTTCGTTGGAAGTAAAAAGTCTTTCCCATTCATCAATAAGAAGGCATAACCTGAAACTTTTTTATTAACTATAATTGGCTTAATGAGTGCAAGGTAATGCCCTCCCTCACTATCTACAATAATTTTTAGTAGCCTTTGATTTATTTTAGCCTTATCTAAAACTTCACTAATGTAAATAGACTTACTAAAAAAATTACCTAAATGTGAATTACTAGCAAACAAAAGTTCTTGATTAGGTGAGAATACTAAAAGTTCTGTTTGACTTTGTAAATGATTCCTTAAATGATAATATTGCTTACTCAAATCAGCACTTCCTAAGTGTCCTGAGACAAATGGTTTCAAACTATTTTTACCTAAGTCATCTAATAAGGTATCATGTTTTTGAATCAATTGCTTATAACTATAGGAAACTGAATTAACATCTTTATAAAGGCCTATCTGCTGAGGCGCTAAAGAAAAAAGGACGAAAAGTGCAATCAATAACAAGGATAAAATTAAAGACTGGCGGGAAAAATGTTTAGAGATATCATCTTGTAGTCGTTTCTTAAAGCGTTCTTCCATTCTATATCCTCTCATTTCCATCTCCTTTTATTATAGCAAATAGCTATCCAATAAAGATAGTCAACTCCTTTCATACAATAACTTTCAAAAGAAAAAAAGATAAGCTAAACAAGTATCGTCTTGTTCCACTTACCTTTAATGCTAGGAGATTATTAGCAAATACCTAAGAGACCAAGTACAATACCTAACACCATAATGCCAAACATGATCCAGTTGATATTGACTTTTTTACGTAGAAGCCAGAAGGCTAATATCGTTACCAACAGTGGCACTACGCCAACAAATAATTGGTCAAGGTAACTTTGTATGGAAGCTGCTTCCTTAGCTCCTTTAGCTGCTACCGTTAAGATTGTCTTGAATTTAACATTTGAAGCAGTCATTGAGCCTACCATCATTAAACCAAGCATACTTGAAGTCTTAGTAACAATTTTAATACCACCTGATTCATACAATTTTTTGATAAACCCTGCACCTACAGAGTAACCTCCATAGAGACTATAATAATGAATCAGAAAAGCTGGAATGTTATACAAGAGTAGAAAGACAACAGCTCCCATGGCTGAGCCTGTACTTGCCAAGGAGATACCGATACCTGCCGCAATAACTCTTAGAATTCCCCAAAAGAATGAATCACCAACTCCAGATATAGGTCCCATCAAAGAAGCCTTAACTGCGGTGATGGCACTAGCATCGAAATCAGGATCTTCACTGTTTTTCTTTTCCATAGATGCAACAAGACCCATAATAAAATTATTAATGTGCATGGTGGCATTAAACCATGTTGTATGACGGACCAATGCCTCTGCTTTATCCTTATCAGTCTTATAAAAACGATTGATGACTGGTAGTAAAGTATAAATAACCCCTACTGCGTGGTATTGTGTTGCCCCAGTACGACTAGCATTCATCGTCCATGAGCGCCAGAAGACTGAGCGAAGCATTTTACGGTCTTCTTTAGTCAAATTATCCTGTGATTTCATGCGAAGAAGTCCTCCTCTTCTGATTCTTTAGAGTCAAAGGTTGTCTGTTTACTGATCGCACCTCTAGTAATTGCGTCTAATTCTATATCACGTTGTGAACTAATGACGCAAATAACTGCTCCTAGGGCAGCAACTGCAACCGCTGGTAATTTTAAATAAGCTGTTAAAACAAAACCAAGCAAGTAAAAAACAGCTAATTTATTTGTCCATAATAATTTCATCAGCATAGCAAAACCAACAGCTGGAAGGAGGCCTCCCGCCGCACTTAAGCCATTCATCAGGTTTTGAGGAATATGATGGACAAAACTATTAACAGGCCCACTACCTACTAAAATACCAATGAAAGAAATAGAAGCGATAATGAGATAGTAAATAATCCATGTACCATAGTGAAGCATCACAAGTTTACCTTGATGGTTTGCGGCTGCAGCTTTATCCACCATCGGTGCAAAGATATTCATGAAGACGTTTTTCAAAAACATAACAACAAATGCTGCCAACATTCCAATTGGAACAGCTAGAGTCATTGCTGCTTTTTGATCAATGTTTGAAATAATGGTAAAAGTTGTTGCCATCGCTGTTGCTGTTACTGGCTCTGCTGCAATAACACCCCCAATATTAACGTTTCCCAAAAATAGCGCTTCTAGGGAGGCTCCCATTAAGATACCAACCTTAATATCACCTAGTAGCATTCCTGTTACAAGACCAACTACAAGTGGTCTCTCCATCATACTTTGACCTGTTAAGTAATTTCCCCCAAAACAAATCAATACAGCTAAAGCTGCCATCGTCGCTGGCATTATCATATGTCATACCTCACTTTATTTGACTAGTTGACTCAAGTTAACTTTAGTATTTGAAGGCAATACTTGGTTAAAGACGTCTAAATCTGGTAAGCTGGCTAATTCTTTTGCGGCTTCCAACTCTTCTGGATTTAATAAGAGACTTGATGTTAGTTTGACTTTTGTAGCTGGATCAGACTTATCAAAGCGTCCTACATTAGCGACGTTTACTGCTTCTAAATCAGTTATATTTTTAGCAATTGTACAGGCATCTTTAACAGAATTGACAATCACAAAAATACGCTTGTCAGTTGCGCGTGGATCTTTAAATAGAGCTATTGATTCTTCAACTGAACGGATTAATAATTTCATGCCATTAGGCACAGCCATTTTAAGAGTCATCTGTGTGATTTCATTTTTTGCAGCTTCATCATTAGCCACCACTAAAAGTGGTGCATTTAATTCTTTAGTCCATACAACTGCCACTTGCCCATGAATCAAACGGTCGTCAACACGAATTTGAGTAATCATTTTTTTCCTCCTAATTATTAATCGAAAAAGTCATCTTCTGAACTCGCTTTAAAGCTAAGATCTACCAGCTGCACTTGAGATTCATTGATAACGGTTACAATTTCTTCTTTAGTTAATTCCTCTTCAGGTTTCAAAAATAGTAATGACAACAAGGTCGCTAAATTGCTGTTCGTTATTAAAAAAACATTATTTTTCCCACTATTCATTACAGCAGTCGCCATTTTCTGATTAACGCTACCACCTAACAAATCTGTAAAAATAAGGCCCTGTTCATCTGGTGCAATCTCATCAATAAATTCTACAATAGACTTGGTATAGTCACTATCATCAATGTAAGCATCTATTGTCTGAATCTCTTGTCCCTCGCCTGTCAGAATATCAATAGAACTCTGCAACCCACTCGCAAGTTTTCCGTGACTTCCAATTAGGAATTTCCGCTTCATCTTTCTCCTCCTATTTATTACATTACCCTAAATTAGTTCTGAAAGTTTTATCAATACTTTGAATAAGATAACCTTTACTATCATTCTAACAAATGAAAGCGGTTTAAAAATGGACTATTCTACTCTATGTGTGGACTATTCTATATAATTAATTTTTAAAAACAGAACAATAAAAAGGTCATGTATCCTAATAGTTTACACAACCTTTACATCACTATAACTTTAAACTTTCTCTTATATGAATCACTATTTCGAAAGAGATAATGGAATAATTTTTTGATAGGGTATCTTATTAACAACCTTTATTATGAGTAGAGCACAAGCATGTGTTAATGCCAAGGTCACCACAAAAATCACTTTTCCTTGATGGTGTGCAACTAAGGAAGTTGATTTTAAACAGTAAGACACTATGCCAACAAAAAGAGGGTGAAGGAAGAAATAATAGACACTCAACTGCTTTAAAGGACTTAAACGATAGTCCTTAAACAGTGATGTACGTATACTCCAGTTAAATAAGAATACTGCACATAAAGGAGCTAATAAGAAGAAATTTTTATCCAACCCTTGATTAAAATAAATAAGAACATTCTCTAAAGCTAGAAGTAAAAGGAAGAGAATATACTTAAGACCACGCGATTTGGTAAATAGGTCAGTATTAAAATAATCATAGAGTAAATATCCTGCTAGAAGATAAACTGGAGTGTAAAATAATCCGTTTCGTGTTGTCTGAAAAATTGACATATAAGTGGACATCAGGGGATAAAATTTTGTTGACTGTACAAAGACAGAATAGGTCTCTACTGCTCCAATACAATAGAGTACAACAACTGTGATAAATGTCCCCCTAGTTCCTACATACTTCAATAATCCTTGAATAATGATCCAACCTAGAATAACAGCAGGGATGTACCAAAGGGTATGTAACATACCTAAATACAACAATGCCACAATAAAACCCGGCAGCAAATAGATCTTCGCTATATTTAGAGATTCAAAAAAGAAATAACCATAAGGCAAATAAATGATAGTCCACATGCTATACTTTTTAATCAGTTTACGAAAGTAGGAGTGATTACACAAACCTTGCTGTATACGACCTCTCAAAAAGAAAGCAGTACAAATCAAAAAATAAGGAACAGCCATCCGACCTAGGAAACTTTTAAAGGTAAAATGAATGACATCCTGACTAAATAACCTTCCACTATGAACTAAAATGACCAGTATGGAAAAAAGGTATTGTAGCAAGCTAATCATTGATGTATTATGCTGCTTATTATCCACGCACTGACTTCTCTTCATCCTTAACATTACTTTCTATAAGTTATCATTACTATGATACCAATCTCTTCAGAAGAATATCTCAATTATCCCAAAAAGTCATTGAAACGCCTTAAATGGTATCTGATAATTATTGTTAATACCTTATTAACCATATTAGGAAATAAAAAAGCTGATTTCGCAAAAGAAAATCAGCTTAGAATAATTTCTTGTTCAGATAACTAGTGGGAGCTATAAACTTCTTCGTCGCATTAAACGATAGGTATAAGCTATCAATAACACTGCAATTAACATACGCAGACTGATCAAACAGATTTCATTAGCAGAAAAACTATCAAAGAAAAAGCCAGGACTACCATTACGTGATAATTTTAAAAGTAAAGCTGGAGTGTCTGTCGTTGATACTGAGAAAATAGTTAATAACTTGTTTATCACACCTTTATTAAACATAGCCATTAAAAAGCTAGGAGCAAAAAAGGCAAGTGTTGAAACAGCAAAAGATGTTAATGGCGAATTTGTGATACTTGATATAAAGAAATTAAGACTGGCTATAAAAAGGAGTCCAACAAATTGTAAGACAATAATATGAACAAAAGCAGTTGATATTGTCATAGGTACAGGAAATCCCATAATATTAGCTAAAGGTGATGTCCAGTATAAATTCAGTTGAACACTTGTCTCCCAACCACTAAAACCAAAATAATCTGCAAATACCGTCAGAATGAGGGCATATGCTAGGATAAATGTGGAAATACCGATGGTCATTGTACTAGCTAACTTAGCCCAGGTCAACTGACCACGTCCATACCGAGTCGTCAGTAGTATAGGATTAATCTTCTTAGCCCTATCTCCTGAAAAAAGAGGAGCTGATAAGAATAGAGTAAATAAGACAATTAAAATATAAGTACTATTACTTACTTCGAAAAGTTGATTCCAAGGAGCAAAGTTACCTAACTTTAGTTGTTTTAGTGGTAGCGCAGAACCCAACTGTTTTTGATCTTTAATATTTATTTTATTAAAATCAATTGTTTTATCATCTTTCAATTGGTTATAGTAAATTAAAAAATCACGATCAAAAGTGTCTGCCACATAATAACTAAAAACATCAAATATAGGGGGGCGTCCTGCTGGCGGATTAACATAGTTTTTAATAATATTTGTTACTCGTTCTTCAGATAAATCCCCTGAATATTTTTCAGCTATTCTACGATTAATGGCAACCGCTTCTCGACCATGTATTTTATCTGCAGAATAGCCACTAATTTGCCCAACAAAAAAATGCTGGTAAAATAGACCAAAAATAGCAAGAAGGAAGATAATAAAAGCCCCCAATGCTGCCTTACGTTGTAGCAGTTTTTTTAATTCAAAAGGAAAAATTGATATCATCTTACTTACTCCCCTCTAAAATGATAGATGTAGAAATCTTCTAGAGTCGGAACAACCAACTGTGCCGAATCACTCGGACAAATATCACTCACTACACGAAATACCCGACTATCTGAAATGACTTTTTCATTAACAATAGCAATATTGGGTATCTGAGATAAATCTGGTTCAGTCGTTATTTCCCACACTTTTCCCTCAATAGTTTTCAACAGCTGTGCGGTGTTGCCATGTTCGATAAATTTACCATTTTTTAATACTATAATTTCTTTGGCAACAGCTTCCACATCCGACACAATATGCGTTGATAAAATGATAATTTTATTGGTGGATAACTGACTCAAAATATGGCGAAATTTAACCCGTTCCTTAGGATCAAGTCCAACAGTTGGTTCATCCAGAATGAGTATTTCAGGATCATTGATAAGTACTTGAGCAATGCCTAAACGTTGCTTCATACCACCGGAGTATGATGAAATCTTCTTTTTACCTACATCGCCTAAACCAACAAGCTCTAGTAATCTAGGAATTTCTTGTTTAGCTTTCTTTTTATCAACACCTTTTAAGGTAGCGATATAATTTAAGAAAGCAATGCCAGTAAATTGATCATAATAGCGAAAATGTTGCGGTAAAAAACCAATGTGACGATAAAATTCTTCCGACTGCTCCAGTCCATTCCAATAAATATTCCCACTATCTGCGAATGTAAAGTGGCTCATCAAATTTAATAAGGTTGTTTTGCCAGTACCATTTGCTCCTAAGAGTCCATACAAACCAGGAGTAAACTGGTAGGAAATCTGGTTAAGTACTATTTTTTTCCGTAGCTTTTAGTGATATTATCTAGCTGTAATAACATAGTATTGTCTCTCCCTATACAAACTTAAGCGGCAAGGAAGATTCCCTATCGCTTAAATAAAAAATCAATTATACATGATAGACACGACAAACGCTTTCAGGGTAAAGGCCCATACGATTTCTTGCATTTGCTGCAGCAGTCTTTTCAGAAAGATGCCATGCACTTGTATAAGTATGTTTACCGGTTCTTACTGTATATCCATCTATGACCAAGGCCACCTTCAACATGTGATAATGCTTCATTATCCATAACTTCTAATTGTTCAATTGATTTTACATTTATTTTGAATATCTCCTGTATAAAATTTTTGTCTGTTGCAACTTGACACATTTAATATAGCATTCAAATAAAAATAGAAGCGTTTATTCCCTGAAATGTCGTTGAATCGCCTCAAAACAGAAAAGTACTATCTACCTTTATATTCTTATAGAAACCATTGGACGCATTTCAATAGCTGTTTAAGCTATTTTTAATAAGTATATATTTTTATGGCAAAATATTAATACGATAACGAAGAAAGGAATTACACAATGTTGACGTACAAAAAAGCATTGGTGCGTCAGGTTGATACTAAGGATTGTGGAGTAACTGCACTTGCTTCAATCGCAAAGTTCTATGGTTCAAAATATTCATTAAACCACTTACGAGAACTGGCCAAAACTAATCGAGATGGAACTACAGCTTCAGGAATTATCGCCGGAACAACTAAATAATATCACTGGTGGTGGTTGGATTGATGGTATTAAGAAAATAATAAACTTAGATAAATTGAACTTTTTAAAGCTATAATATGATTTCGAAAGTTTGGCAGAAACTAAAATCTTGGCTACTTGTTGCAATAGAAATATTTGGATAACGATTGATAACTCCCCTGACATTGTAAAGACCTATTCCTCTATTCTGTCCCTTACTACTTATCTCATAATTGAATATCATTGACGTATCTATTGCCTTTTCCTTAGTTGAATTTTCTATGATAAAAATTTGTTTATGTTTTAATGTAAAATAAGACATGGCTATCTTAGGATCGTCTGTCTCTAAAGAAGCCTCAATAGCGTTATCCCATAAAACAGATACAATGGTAATAAAATCAATCAGTTCCATCCCTTGAGGTTTAATACTGTCTGGTACTTCTATAGATACCATAATATGATTGTCTATCGCTTGTGAAAGCTTGGCTGCTAAAAGACTTTTTAAGGCTGGGTTATCTACATTAACCAACCGGTCTATATTATACTTAGGATGTCGGAAATGTGTATTAGATTCTTTAAAGATAGACTGATAAACTGATTTGACAATAGATATATCTTCATTATCAATCCCTAGTTTCAAGGTCGTTAACATGTTACTATAATCATGTCGGAAGCTCCTAACTTCTTTATACAACCCCTCAATATGGTGGCTATAATCTATCATATTAGCCAATTGGAGTTCTCTTTGAACAGCTAACCTCTCCTGTAAAGAATTTCGAAGTCTCCGGTCTAAACTGGCTATTGCTCCCGTAAATATAATCCAATAAGCAACAAGCAAAAATTGTCGGTAAATAACAGTATTGATGGCTAATTCATATTCGAAGTAAGTTAAAAACTGCATCAATAAGTAATAACTCACCATGCACCCATTCGTAAATTGGAGAATTCTCCTATCTGTTGGCGAAACTTCACTACTTCGCAATGCTTTAAAATCGTATTGCATCCATCTTAAAAATAAGAGAACACAAAGAGTAGACAAGACATCAACAAAATATCCCCAAAACCCCTGGTTGGTTGTATGAAAATCAATATTAAACAAAGGAAAGACAAAAAAAGCTAAAGAACGTGAACAAAGATTTCTGAGAACAATTGGAAACAAGCCATAAAAGACTACTAAAGTTTTAGATATAGGTCTTAGCAACAAGAAAGCCAGACTTAACATATAGATGGGGAGAAGCCAGTACTTTAGAAATGAAAGATTAATAATAGTATTAGCTGCTATAAATAAAATTACAAGTCCTAATCTCAGAGCAATACAAATTCCAATCTCTATTAAAGTTAATTGACGTCCACTGATTTTAGAAAAGAGAAATATTGTTAATATTATCGTTAAAGCTATCTCTAAGATGGATAGAGTAGAATTCATATTCCTCTACCTCTTTGATTTTCCTCTATTACTACCATAATATCTTTTATTTTATTACGAGAAATCAAACAATTCGAACCATTTTTTAAATAGATTAGTTTATTTGACCTATCCACTTTAAAAATATTCAAGGGATTTACTAAAAAAGAGCGATGACATTGAAAGAGCCTAGGTTCTTGTTTTAAAATATCCCCCAAAGTGGCTGTGAATTCCATTCTGTCTTTTGCAGTATAAAGGACAACTCTATGTGACCTTAATGACGTTTCTATATAAAGGATATCGTTAAAAGGTACTTGTACTTGACTATAGCGTGATTTAAAATAAAAAGAATCTTCTAGTAAGTTTTTACTGCAAGCATTATTAGCATATAGTAAAACTTCTTCAATCCTTCTGCTAAATGCTTCCTGTGAAAGTCCTTTATCGATATAGTCTAAAGCTGATACCTGATAACGAAAGGTTAAAGGCATTAATTCCGAATGAGTTGTAACAAAAACAATCTGAGCATAAGGATCAATTTGTCTAATTTGTTTTGCGACCTCTAAGCCCCTCTGCTCATCATTTTTTATTTCAATGTCTAAGAAATATAAATTATGCATACCTTTTTCACAGATTGATTCCAATAATTGAACTGGTTTTTCAAAGGTATTTACCATTTTACTGTGTATACTTCTCCTAATTTTAACTTCCTCAATTATTCTCTCTAAACGTGCCTGTTGAATAAAATTATCCTCTAAAATAAAAATATTCACTCTCGTCTCCTCGTATTAATTGTTCTAATAGATAAACCAATTGATTAAAATATTTATTAAAATCACCTATAATAGTTATTATCATTTTATCATATTTTCTCATGCATTCCAAACTTCGTAAGAAGTTAAATAATGTGACATATTTTTCAAAAAGCACCCTAAGTTTTGTTTTATAGACAAATTTAGGATGCTTTTAATATATTAAATAGATTAATCTAAAGATTTAACGTAATTTCCAAGCCGTAATGATCACTAACGACAGGTGCTTCACCACCTTCAAAAACTACTTGACTTGAACTGATTGAAAGGTCTTCGCTAGTAAAAATATGGTCAACTTTAAGAGCCTTTTTATTCCCTTCCCAACCATCAATATCAGCCATAATAGTATGGTCTCCAAATACATGATTGGCTATTTGGTGGCTATCCTTTAATGCTAATGGACTATTAAGAACAAGTTCATAACCCTGATTTCCAGTAGGATTATTAAAGTCACCCATGAGTAAAAGTGGAGTTTCTACCTCAAGTAGGGTAGTTTCTAGTCGTTTCCACTCCTCCGCAAATCCTTTCTCAAACCATGATAAATGGAGGCTAACTACTGTAACGACTTTGTCATTCAGAGTGGTCTCAGCTACCAGAGCACGACGAGTATGATAATCAGTCTCATCGTCTACAGCTGAAACTAAAATATCATCTGGCTTTAATGGTTTCAGAGAAAGTATCGCTACCCCTTCATGGTACTTACTATAACCAATATGATTATAAGCCCATGTCCAATGATAGTGTAGACCTTGAAGATTTAGGTAATGCACTAATTGCAAGGCAAAGTTATCTTGATGAAGAGCTGGTGTACCTTCAATCGGATGATAATTTGGACTACTCTTAGCAAGAGGGGAAGATATGCTCTGGTTCACCTCTTGTAGGCAGATGATATCATATTTTTCACGGAAGATATGCTCTGCTAAATCAAATAATTTCTTTAGAGCATTTACTTCCATCCATGAATGAGTATTTAACGTTAAGCATTTTGCCATAGAGTATCCTTTCATCAGAAAGAAGCTGAGACTTGCCCAGCTCCTATCGTTTGTTACAGTTCGACTTTTGCCACAACTGTTTTAGCTATTTGTGGACCTGATTTTTCAAGTTTAACAGTTTTTATATCTGAAACATTTGTAAAGACGATAATCACACTTGTCTCTTTACCAGCTGCTTTGATAGCTTCCAAATCTGCTACTACAGCAAGATCGCCTGCTACCACTTTTTGACCACTAGAAATTTTAACCTCAAATGGTTGACCATCAAGAGCTACTGTATCTAGACCGATATGTACTAAAACTTCTAGGCCACTTTCTGTTAATAAACCAAAAGCATGTTTTGTTGGAAAGACACTAGTAACTGTACCTGAAACTGGAACATAAATATTGCCATCAGTTGGTTCCACAGCAAAGCCATCACCCATCATTTTTTGAGAAAAGACAGGGTCTTTAACAACATCCAATGCTTCTACTTGACCATTAGCCACCGAAACAATTTCTTCTGTTATTCCTTTATAAGTTGTAACTTGGGCTGCTGCTACAGGTTGGCCTGTTTCTAAATCAACTATTGGAATAACTGTACCTGAATCTAGCAAATCTTGAATGTCTGATTTAAGGACATCTGCTTTAGGTCCGTAAATAGCTTGAACGCCATTACCTTTTAACACCAATCCCATTGCACCAGCTTTTTTCCAAGCTGCTTCAGAACCCACGCTATTTCCATCTTTAACTGTGACACGAAGACGAGTCATACATGCATCTACATCTTCAATGTTATCACGACCACCAAGTAAATTAATAACTTGTACAACTTGAGAATTTGCATCAGCAGAACCAGAAGCTGTTGAAGGAGCATTATCAACCTCTTCGTTATCATAATTACCATTACGTCCTGCTGTTGCTAAATTGAATTTTTTAATCATAAAGTTTGCAATAAAGTACATCAATACTGCAAAAAGAAGTGTCACCCAAACAAAGTTGAAAATATCACCACCAAGGCCCGCTTTTATTCCCATGGGAACACGTGTTAAAAATTCTATATTACCAAATGAATGAACGCGGAGGTTAACAATATCTGCCATAGCAAACGCACATCCTTGAACGACAGCATATACAAGGTAGAGTGGCATTGCTGCAAACATGAACATGTACTCAATTGGCTCAGTAACACCTGTCAAGAAAGTAGCCGCCGCTGCTGAAATAAACATTGACTTGTATTTCAATTTTTTATCTTTATCAACGTTACGATACATAGCATAAGATAATCCCATCAAAATACCTGAAGCACCAATCATTTGCCCCACTTTAAAACGTGCTGGAGTGACACTTGTCAATAAGTGATGGTATTGACTTGAATTTGAGCCTTTTAAGTTAATTAAATCACCAACCCATGCTAACCACAGTGGATCTTGTCCCAACACCTGTGCTCCTTTAGTTGCACCTGTAAGGACAGTGTATGTGCCACCTAGTTGCGTGTAGTTCATTGGAATAGTTAACATATGGTGTAAACCAAATGGGAGCAATAAACGCTCTAACGTACCGTAGACAAATGGTGCTAATATTGGAGCACTGTCTTGTGAACTTGCAATCCATTTACCAAAGCCATTGATACCTGATTGAACAACCGGCCAAAATACTGATAAAATTAATGCAACAATGACTGAACGATAAATAACAACAAATGGAACAAAACGTTTTCCATTGAAAAAAGTTAAAGCATCTGGTAATTTACGATAGTTATAATATTTATTAAAGGCAGTTGCACCAACGAAACCTGAAATAATACCGACAAATACACCCATATTAAGAGCAGGTTGTCCAAGAACGTTAACAAAGTAATCTGAAACTCTGATGGTTGCACCAAATACCGTTTGAACAGTTGCTTTACTGTCTGCTAACATATCTGTTTTAACACCAAAAAAGTTCCCCGTAATAAGGTTAATAAGAATAAAGGATAAGCCAGCCGCAAAAGCACCACCGGCACGTTCTTTAGCCCAGCTACCACCAATAGCCAATGCAAATAAGATGTGTAAGTTACCAATAACTCCCCAACCAATTTGAGCAATGACATTAGCTATGCGCCCTAATAAAACATTTGATGGATCCAATAGACTAATGGAGTTACCAATACTAACCATCAATCCTGCTGCTGGCATAACAGCAATAACAACCATCAAAGCCTTCCCAAACTTCTGCCAAAATTCAAAACTAAAGAGCTGTTTGACATTATTTTTCATCTTCAATCTCCTTTTATGCACTTAATAGTGCAAGCGTTTGCGTTATTATGGTTTTATTATAGCACTTATTTGTTTTTTGTAAACCCTTACTTGTATATTTTTTCTGAATTACTAAAAAAGTCTAGATAATATCATCTAGACTTTTATTTGTGAGTTTTTATTGTTTGTGAAGTAAAACGGTCATTGTTGTTCCCTGCCCCAAATGGCTGTCCACTTTTATACTACCATTGTGAAAATCTAAAGCACTCTTTACAATAGACAAACCTAAACCAGTCCCTCCAACTATTTTTGAGCGACTTTTATCGACGCGATAGAAACGTTCGAAAATACGTTTTTTGTCCTTCTCTGCAATGCCTAGTCCCGTATCACTAACTTCTAAGGTAATTGTATCAGGTGAATTTTTCAAAGTCACATTTACTTGACCTTTCTCATGATTATAGGTGAGAGCATTGTCACACAAGTTGTACACCAAGGAATTCAATAAAACTGGATTCCCTCGCAAAATAGCTTCTTCTCCATTAAAATTGATTTGTATGTGCTTCTTATCTGCTTTAGCTTGTAAACCTTCTAAAACTTTTTGTGTTAAGTCATACAGATTTACTGTCTCTTGCGGTAATTTTTCTTGTTCATCAAGGTGAGAAAGGTTGATAATATCCTCAACCAATTTAACTAATCGTTCAGATTCTTTATGAATTTTAGCTGCAAATTGTGGGACTTCTTCGTTTGGAACCATTTGATTAGCTAACAGTTCTGAGTACCCAGAAATGACATGAAGCGGGGTTTTCAATTCATGAGAGACATTGGCAGTAAATTCACGTTGAAGTTGTTCCATTTGGAGTTGGTCAGTCACATCAAACAGTAGAACAACCAATCCTGTTACTCGGTTGTTATCTGTAGTTGGTCTTACCAAGACGCGGTAATGATTATTTTCAATGTCAATATTAGCCTCTTTCTTTTTCCCTTTTAGTCCTTGATCAATTAAGTCTTTGAGAGTTAAATCTCGGCTAACTTCCATCATAAAGCGCCCATGCCAATCATCATTAATTTGGAATAACTTTAAAGCTTCTGCGTTGATACTAACGATTCTTGCTTGATCATCTAAAAGAATCATTCCTTCCTTAATTTTAGAAATAATGGTATCAATTTCTTTTTGACGCTTTTGTAATAACAGTTTTTGATGTTGAATCTTAGACTGATGGCTATCAAGACGCCTTAATAATGGTGTTATCTCCTCGTAACTATCATTTGATAAAGGATGATCTAAGTCAATATTGTTTAAAGGCTCTGATACTTTTTTCGCTATATATCGTGCAATTAATACAGATAAAATAATAGCAAGTAAGATGATAATTGCTAAGGGACTCATCATACCAAGGAGAAGATAAAAAATAGTTTGTTGCGCAACTGATAAACGAACTATCGTTCCATTATTTAAACGTTGCGCAGCATAGATAGACTTCTCAGTAAGTGTCGCTGACCACCTCGTGCTCTCACCATAACCACTCTTGATAGCTTCTTTAATTTCTTGACGATTGGCGTGATTTTTCATATGTTTTGCATCTGATTGGGTATCATAAAGCACTTGTCCCTTATTATCTACCCAAGTAATACGCACATTTGAAGTTTTAAGATTTTCAAAATAATCTTTACCTTCAAAGGAAATTCCTTGTGACGCCAGTGCCGTTTGTGTTCTCAACTGTTCTCGCTGAATGCGATTGAAGTAATTATAGAGAAATCCCATAATCATCAAAATTGTAACTAAAACAATTCCCAAACTAGCGGATAAAGTTGTACGGAAAATTTTTTTAGTCATGTCTTTCCTCCAAACGGTATCCAACTCCCCTTACTGTAGCGATCAAATAGCCATCCTCACCAAGTTTTGTTCGCAGTGTCCCAATGTGAACATCCACAGTTCTAGTTTCTCCTAAAAATTGTTCTCCCCAAACCTTATCCAGAAGTTCTTGCCTTGTAAAGACTCTATTGGGATTACGGAAGAATAATACTAATAACTCAAATTCCTTTAGGGTTAAGTGGATTTTTTCCGTTCCCCTTTTGACCCAATAATTAGTCGGATCAATCTCTAAATTTCCAATGATAATATGAGCTTTTGAATCTACTTGGCGGCTACGTCTCAAGACTGCTTTTATTCGTGAAATCATTTCCATCATCCCAAAAGGTTTGACGAGATAATCATCTGCTCCAAGATCTAACCCTTTAACTTTATCATACTCACTACCTTTAGCAGTTGTCATGATTACTGGTATCATTTCCGTTTGATGTTTTCTCCTTAAACGCTCTAAAATAGTCAAACCATCATCTCCCGGCAACATAATATCAAGTAAAATCAAGTCTGGAACTTTCTCCTGAATAGCTTCCCAAAAAAGCTCTGAACTCGAGAATCCTTGAGCTGTAAAACCTGCCATTTGCAAAGTATAGAGCATCATTTCGCGAATATCAGCATCATCTTCAACACAATATATCATTACGCTTCTCCATCTAGGTTACCTGTTATTGAGAAAAGCACCCATTTAGCAATATTTACTGTATGATCACCAATACGCTCTAGGTACTTGGCGATCATTAAAACATCTATGGGATATTCACCATCAACATCCTGTACCGAAAAATATAACACTAACTGTTTCTTTATTGTATCAAATTCCTGGTTAACTGTCCTATCTTGTTCAATTACTTGATGCGCTTGTTCTTCATTGTCATAAATAAAAGCATCTATACTCTTAGTCAGCATACTAATGACATTATTAGACATGCTGTTAAGTTGGTCCCTTTCAGAACCTGCACCTTGGATAATATGACCTAAACTAACAATTTCCGCAATTTCATAAGCTTGAGCACCAATACGTTTCATATCATAAACCATTTTTAATGCAGAAGAAATACGGCGTAAATCCTTGGCAACTGGTTGCTGACGAAGTAAAAGTTTTAAACATCTCTCCTCAATATCCCGTTCCATTTGTTCAATCTTGTGATAAGTTTCAGAAATGTCGTCAAGGTAAACGTCATTACTATTTGTTAGAGCACCTAAGGACTTCCCAATGATGTCCTCACACAATGCCCCCATAAAAATAATTTCTTTATTAAGGTCATTAAGTTGACTTGCAAATCGTGAACGAATCATCCGAATCTCCCTGTAATATAGTTTTCTGTACGCTCATCTTGTGGCAATGAAAAGAGTTGGCTCGTTTTATTATATTCAACCACTTCTCCCATCAGAAAGAATGCTGTTTTATCAGAAATACGAACAGCTTGTTGCATATTATGTGTCACTATAACAATAGTGTAGTTCTTCTTCAGTTGGATAACCAATTCTTCAATTTTTGCTGTTGAAATAGGATCCAAGGCACTTGTGGGTTCATCCATAAGTAAAACATCAGGCTCAATAGCAAGAGCACGCGCAATACACAAACGTTGCTGCTGTCCGCCAGACATACCCAGAGCAGATTTGTGAAGACGATCTTTAACCTCATCCCATAGAGCCGCCTGTTTAAGGGAACGTTCAACGATATCATCTAACTCTGCTTTGGAATGAATACCGTGCGTTCTTGGACCAAAAGCAACATTATCATAAATGCTCATTGGAAACGGATTAGGTTTTTGAAACACCATTCCAACCTTTTTACGCAATTGGTTAATATCCAATTGTCTATAGACATCCTCGCCTTCTAAAGTAATATCCCCTGTGATTTTGCAATTTTTGACCAAATCATTCATACGGTTAATACTTTTCAAGAGAGTAGACTTTCCGCACCCAGAAGGTCCAATAAAGGCTGTGATTTCTTTTTCTTCAATGTCTAAATTAACATCCTTGAGAGCGTGAAATTCTCCATAATACAAATCTAAATTATTAATTACTAATTTACTCACTGTTCGACTCACTTCCTAATCGTTTGGCTACTAGTCCAGATACAAAATTGACAATAATAACTAAAAGCAATAAGATGACCGCAGTCGCATAAGTTTGGTCAACATATAAGCCCTCACCCGAAATAGCATACATATGTACTGCTAAAGTACGAGATGAACTAAATACCGAATGTGCTACTTTTGCAACTGTTCCAGCTGTGAAAATAAGTGCTGCTGACTCACCAATGATACGTCCTACCGCTAAAATAATACCAGCAAAAATACCAGACATAGCACTAGGTAATACGATTTTAAATATGGTTCTCAATTTACCCGCACCAAGCGCAAAGGCTCCTTCTCGATAAGAATCCGGAACAGATAGTAAAGCTTCTTCAGTTGTCCTCATAATCAAAGGTAAAATCATGATGCTCAAAGTCAAAGAACCCGATATCAAAGATAAGCCTAAGTGTGTGTATTTTACAAAAAATAATGCACCAAATAAACCATAAATAATTGAAGGTATCCCTGCCAATGTCTCGGTTGCAACACGGATAATTTTGAGATAAGGATTATCACGTCTAGCATATTCCGTTAGATAAATTGATCCACCAATACCAAGTGGAACTGCAAATAATAAAGTTAAGGCGATGATAAAGATAGTGTTAATGAAAGCTGGTAATAGTGAAACGTTCTGAGTATTATAAGTCCATGCAAACAAGCCAGTATTCACATGAGGAAGCCCCTTAACTAAAATATAAATAACAACAAATGCAATTGTAGCAAAACTTAGAATTGCTCCCAAATAGACAATAGCAAAAAGAAAGAAGGAAAGGGGATCTTTTTTTAAAGATGCTAAATATTGTTTTGACGTTTTTTGGTTAATATTTTCCATCTTATTCCTCTTTCTGTAATGCTGAAAAACTGATATTAATCATTAATATAAAGATAAAGAGTACCACAGCTGTACCAATTAAGGCTTGACGATGCAAACCAGAAGAATAGCCCATTTCCATGACAATATTAGTGGTTAGAGTTCTAACGCCTGATGTCAGCGATTGAGGCAAGACAGCTTGATTACCCGCTACCATGATGACAGCCATTGTTTCACCAATAGCACGTCCAATTCCCAAAACAACCGATGCTAAAATACCACGTTTAGCAGCTGGTAAAACAGCAAAGAAGACACTTCGTTCATGAGAGGCACCAAGGGCAATACCGCCTTCATAATAGCTCTCTGGAACAGCTCTTAAAGAAGATTCTGAAATGCTAACAATTGTTGGTAAAATCATAATTCCTAGCAAAATTGAAGCTGCTAAGACTCCCATACCAAAGCCACCAATATATTGCCTTATCATAGGGACAATAACAACGAGTCCAAAGAAACCATAAACAACTGAAGGGATTCCCGCCATTAAATTGATAGCTGACTTTAAAGGCTTATAAATATTTTCTGGGCAGAAATAAGCCATAAAAACAGCAGTAAGGATACCTATCGGTCCTCCTAAAAGTAAAGCTCCCGCTGTAACATATAAGGAACCTACAATCATTGGAAAGATGCCAAAAATACTATTACTAGGATGCCAGACTTTACCAAATATAAAATTTCCCCAGCCGATTTTCGTAATAGCTGGAAGACCACTAGAGAAGAGAAAGAGGCAAATTAAAATAGCTGATATAACACTGACGCAAGCCGTGATGAAAAACACAGCTTGCATAAGACCTTCTTTTGTTTGTTTCATTGTTTACTCTTACCTTACTTTGATAAGTCAGACCAAGACGTTGTCTTTCCAGTAAAAATGTCTTTTACTTGTTTTGTTGATAGATCATTAACTTTATTTTTCTTATTAACAACTACTGCTATACCATCTGTTGCAATAACAGTAGCTTTGACCCCTTTGGATGACTCTGTCTTATCCAATTCACGTGATGCCATACCTATATCTGCTGATCCATCAATTGCGCTTGTAATCCCAGTTGAAGAATCACTTTGTTGAATTTCAACATCTACTTTTGCATTTACTTTATGATAGGCCTCTTTAATCTTTTCCATAACCGGCGTTACTGAACTTGAACCTGCTATAACAACTTTACCAGATGACACTTTTGCTTGATATGCTTTGGCATTGTCAAGTGGAATATAGCCATTTTTCTCAACGACTGCTTGCCCATCTTTGCTTAAGATATAATCAATAAAATCTTTTGTTGCTTCTTTTTCCTTACCTTCTTTTGTTACAATATTGAAAGGACGAGAAATCTTATAGCTTCCTGATTTAATATCTTTTACAGTCGCATTTTTGCCATCAATTTTAAGCACTTTAACGCTACTATTTAATGAACCTAGTGAAGAATAACCAATAGCTGACGGGTCTTTAGAGACAGTGGTTAGCATAACTGAAGTTGAATTGGTAACAGTTGCTGCATCAGAAGTATGGTCTACTTTTTCGCCTTTTTTATTTTTTGACTCGATCCCAAATAACTCTATGAAAGCTCCACGAGTTCCAGACCCTTCCTCTCTAGAAACAATGTTAATTGTCCCTTTAGGTGAAGATGATGAATCATTTGAGCATCCTGCTAGGATGCCAATTCCCATAAGACCAGATACCGCCAAAAGAGATAGCATTTTGTGTTTTTTCATGATGAACTCCTAAATATTTTTTGATTTGATTTTATTATAGTTAAGAAATATCAAATCTCTTTGAGGATTTTTGTAAAATCAATGTAAAATTAAAAAGAGTTGGAAAATTATCCAAACTCCTTTTTTCTATTATGGTAATTCAGCCAGTAAGTCGGATTGAAACAGTTGTTATACCACATAATTGGAGTATAACTATCCCATTATAGAGTTAACTTACGAATGATGTCAATGATTTTTTCAGCCACTTCCTCAGCATTTAAATGATTTGTATTAATATGAATAACATTGGAAAATGTGTCTAAATAATGTTTTTTAGCAGGCAACAGGTGATGAGTATACCATTTGAAAAAATGACGCCGTCTATTAAAATCATTTTTTTGACGTTGGTATAGGACCGTCTTATCTGCATCTAGAAAAATAATATAATCAGCAAAACATTCCTTTAGCCTATTTACCTCTAGTAACAAATTAGAAGGTAAAGTCCAACTATAACCCGCCACCTTTGGAAAGTATTGTGTATAAAAAGCAATTTCCTCAGCTCCATAATCCATTAACACTATTTCATTATCTCTAACAAGTTCGTATCTATCTCGTTCATGCTGAATAAATAGTTGTTGAATTTCACAATAATCGTCTAATTTATTGTTATCAAGCTGATGTTTATTAATCTTATCAACTACTGGAGAAATGTCCTCAAAACTAATAGCGATTTTTGGGTAAACTTTCTCAATGATTTTCAAAGCTGTGGTTTTCCCTACAGCCATACCACCTTGAATAGCAATAATCATAATAACTCCGCTGAGTAACTAATAACACTTAGAGCATAGAGCGGTGCTGTTTCTGTGCGCATGATGCGTGGCCCCAGGCCCACTTTTATCGCTCCAGCCTCTTCAAAAGCTGCGATTTCTTTTGGAGAAATGCCCCCTTCTGGTCCAAAGATGAAGAGGAGCTTGTCACCTGCTTTTACAGTCTGCAAGTTCTGGGCTAGCGCTGACATTTCACCCTCCTTGGCAGACTCTTCATAGGCGATAAAAATTTTATCAAAGCCATTAAGCTCCGCTTGAAAGTCAGCCTTCTTCTCAAATAAACGAACCTGAGGAAGACGATTACGCTTGCTCTGCTCTGCAGCGCCCATAGCAATTTTTGCCAGCTTATCTTCTTTTTTAGCCAGTTTTTTACCATCCCACTTGACGACTGACCAGTCAGCTGGGAAGGCCCAGATAGCCGCTGCACCCAATTCTGTCGCCTTTTGTGTCACAAGGTCTAGCTTGTCTCCCTTGGGAAAGCCTGAGGCGATGGTCACTTGGACAGGCATTTCAACATTGCTGTCTAGCTCTTCTAGAATTTGGAAGCGATGGGCAGAGCTGTCCACCACCTTTGCCAGACGCTTGATGGTATCATCAAAAACCAAGACCACTTGGTCATCTTCTGTCAATCGCATGACATTGAACATGTGCTTGATGGTATCCTTGTCCTCGATGGTCACAAAGTCATCTGCTTTGCCATTTACAAAATACTGTTGCATTAGCCGCCAATCACTCCTGAAATATCATCTGTCCTTTTGAAAACGCAGGCATTCCACTCACCTTGAACCATGTGAGTCTCAAGGAAGAAACCAGCTTTTTCAGCACTCTCACGCACCATATCCCATTTTTCAGAAATGATACCAGACATGATGAGATAACCCTCATCCTTGACCAAACGGTAGGCATCGTCTGTCAGATGGATCAAAATATCCGCTAAAATATTGGCAACAATGACATCTGCCTCTTGGTGGGCACCTTTGAGCAAGTCACCAGCAGCCACATGAATATTTTCAGTAGCTGGGTTCATGTCGATATTTTCTTGAGCCACGCGCACTGCAACATCATCCAAATCATAAGCATAGATGTCCTTGGCACCCAAGAGAGAGCTAGCAATAGACAAAACGCCAGAACCAGTCCCCACATCGATAACCGTCTCACCACCACGAAGCACTTGCTCCAAGGCAAAAAGACTCATCTTAGTCGTTGGGTGAGTCCCAGTCCCAAAAGCCATACCAGGATCCAGCTTGATAATCTTCTCACCAGCCTTAGCCTCGTAGTCCGTCCATGACGGCACGATGGTCAAATCATGGGTAATGCGAGCTGGCTCATAGTACTTCTTCCAGTTATCAGCCCAGTCCTCTTCGACCAATTCCTGACTGTCAAGGTTGACGCTACCCGTCGCAAGACCAAAGCCTTCAAAATTAGCTAAACGATCAGCCAAATCAGCCTTAACCGCCTCAATATCAAGCGTATCAGGATAATAGGCAGTAATAACGATCATATCAGACTGCTCCACCTCAGGATAAAGCTCACCGAAACGATCCTCCTGTCCAAGGTAGTCAGCCGAATCGCTAATGGCAACCCCCTGACTGCCAGTTTCAATCAATAAATTCGAGACAGCTTCCTCTGCCTCACGATTCACGTGAACCGTTAGTTCATTCCATGTGTTCATGTAGTAACTCCTTCATTATTTCTACTTAAATCAATAAAATAGTTCAACTGCCATCGCTGTGTCACCAAAGCTGTTCTATTTAAATCGCTACACCAAGGAGGGTAAAATCGCATAGCCATCTTTCCTTGAGAGTTAGCAGATGAAAGAATACCCTTACTCACTGCAACTTCTTTGGGAATGATGAACAAACCTTTCCTCCTACCATCTTTAATGACAATAATCAAATCTCCCACTTCATCTTGTTCATAAAAAGGAATATTTTTACCATTTCCATCTTTCTGCCAAAATACTGTAAAATACCCCATCTTGCTAGCTGTCTTATGAGCTAAACGACACCTTTTATAGTTTCTATCGCCTTCAATTCTTATGAGGATACCTTCATATTTTTCATTCCACTTTTCTTCTTTAACTTCAAAGGAAGAATACCATTCCCTTAGTAGCTCAACTATTTCTATAACTATCCCTCCTTTATCTTCAAATCAATATGATTAACCATACTTTTCAAAATAATTTATTTTTTGCTTGACCCTGACCTTAGGTTATCCTTTATACTATGTAAGTGAGAGGAGGTTATTACCATGAAAACAGTTAAAGAAGTCAGTATCTTAAGCGGTGTAAGTGTGCGCACCTTGCATCACTATGATAAAATCGGTTTATTCCCACCTACCGCCCTATCCGAAGCAGGCTATCGACTTTATGACGATGAAGCATTGATTCGCCTGCAAGAAATTTTGCTATTTCGTGAGTTGGAATTCCCTCTCAAAGATATCAAATACCTGCTTGAGCAAGCAAAAGAGGAAAGGCAAGACTTATTAGCCCAACAAATCAAATTGCTTGAATGGAAAAGATTGCATCTTGAGCAGGTTATCACCCATGCGAAACGATTACAAGAAAAAGGAGATGATTATATGAATTTCGATGTTTATAATAAAACAGAATTAGAACAATTACAAGCTGAAGCAAAAGAAAAATGGGGACAAACAGCAGCCTACCAAGAATTTGCTCAAAAACATGCTTCAGATGACTTTGCACAAATTAGCCAAGAAATGGCAAAAATAATGGTACAATTTGGGCAATTAAAGACACAAAATGTATCTGATGAATCTGTTCAAATGTGTGTGAAACGGCTACAAGACTATATCTCTCAGCATTTTTACACCTGTACCAATGAAATCCTTGCTGGACTAGGACAAATGTATCAATCAGATGACCGGTTTAGTCAATCAATTGACAAAGCTGGTGGAGCAGGAACAAGTGAATTTGTCAGCCAAGCTATTGCTTACTATTGCCAATAAACTATCAGAAAACTAGACAATCATCTAGTTTTCTTTTTTTATTCTATCTTCTTTGTCATATAGACCATATCCATTCCTTCTTGCTCAGGTTCGGTATGGGTTGAATGATAACCACATTTTTCATAAAAACTGACCATTAGTTTTTCTTGTGCAATCGTACATAAATCCCACTTTGTAAGCTTAGGATAGGTTTTCTCTAATAAAGCCATCCCTGCTGAGCCGTAGCCCTGCCCTTGATATTGGGGAAGAATAGCCGCCGTACCAAGCCAAGCACGCTTCTCCTCGTCCTTGATAACCAATCTAAGAAAACCAACAATTGTCTCATCAACAAGGACAAAATGATAGAAACAATCTGGTCGCTCCACTAGTTTCCATCGAATCTGCTCAACTTCTTCCACATAGGGATCGTATTGATCGTGGTATTTCTCATAGACTACCTTAAAGCTAGCTCTCTGAATGGCAATAATCTTCTCTAAATCACTAGCTTCCGCCTTTTGTAAAGTAATCATCTTCCACCTCCAAATAATCTCTCAACCTCTCCTGCAACTGAGGAATGACCTTTTTATGGCTTAGAAATTCGTCAATGGACATGAGCTTGTAGCCTTGTCCTTCATCACCTAGAACAATGCTATCGTACTCTTTCTGACTGATATGTCCAACCATAAAAACTGATAATTTATCAGGCTTCAACATACCCCTATAAGTCTTGACCCAATTAATATGGTTTCGAGTTAAGGTCAGATTTAATTCTTCATCAACTTCTCGAAAAAGACATTCCAAAGGTGTTTCATTGTCCTCACGACCACCTCCTGGTAAGTCCCAAAAGCCTGCATAAGGCAAATCTGGAAAATCATCTCTTAGGCTGGTCAAAATCTTTCCTTCACAGAAAAGAGCGATCTTTGCACCTGAGAAATCAAATAACTCATCAAAACTATCCATGCAATAACCTCAATTCTATTCCTAAAGCTCCATATTTTCTAATTTGTTCAGGGGGATAATAACGTTCCATCTCCTCTGGTCTGGCTGTTTCTATATCATCCAATGTATATCCACATTTTAGCAAATCTAAACTTTCATAAAGTTGAGAAAAATCATCAAATATATGTAAACAAACAACTTCTGTGGTCAATTTCTTTCTTTTATCATTTAACAGATAAAAGACAATGTAATCACCAATTGTAATAGTCTGCCTTCGTTCGTCATATAACCTGAGTTCAATTATTTTCTGACCTGATTTCATTTTTCAAATGGTTCCGGTGCTAACATCATTTCATGCTTTATCTCAATACCTCGGATATGCATAAAACTCTGTCTCTTTCAGTTCTGCTCTGCCATTTTCAAAAGCATCCGTATCCCAAGAAAGACCGAACTCTTCGATACTGTCATCGGTGAGGAAGTCCATGAGGTCGCTCAACCCTTCAGTGGCAACCTCGTTGAGAGTCTCCGCAAAATAAGCCAGAAACTCACGCGACAAGCCCTTCTTAGGCTCATAGGGGATAGTCACCAGATAGTCCTCAGCATCAAAGCGAGACTTGACAGGGTTGTAAAAGAGTACATAGTCCTCAAAAACGATGTCCTCGCTACTCGTCTCCCCCTGGTCGTCCACGGTTTCAATAGCAGAGCTGTTTTGCGCTTCTAGGACAAAGGTCACCTCAAGAGCGTGATTTTTCTTGTCCCAATCCATGGCAAAGTCATAGTTTAAGTGCTTGTCCAATTCTTCTTCCAGAACAGACAAAAATCCAAATTTAGCCATTTTAAATCCTTTACAAATTTACTTTCTTTCATTATAGCAAAAAAGAGCTGGTCTTCCCAACTCTTTCAAGAAGCTATTCACGCTCTTCCTTACCTTTTCGTCGATTAAAATAATTGACGACAGCCGTCGATATACCAAAGAAGCTACCTGTAAAGACTAAGGTGAACAAGGCTTTACCTGATAATAGATAATCAAAATAGCTAAGCGGACTATCTATCCAAGTGTAAGAAGTCAAATACATGAAAACACCAAAATAGATACCTGACTTCCAACCAATATGACGTATACTTTTTCGCTCCTTATCGGACAATTCATCCTCATCATACTTCGTCAACTGTGTCTTATTACTAGCATAGACGAGGTAACCAAACAAGATAAAAACAAGTAGCTCCAGAATCATCGGATAATACATGGCAACCTCTTGGGGAAAATCCTCTGCCAATAGGAGCGCTACAACATTTCCAAGCATCAAGAACCATACCAGAAAGATAAGAGCTATATTCCCCATGCGGTCGGCTTCACGTCTCTTGTACTCATCCAAAGGGCCAGAAATACCGTAAAAACGTTTAATCAAGCGGTCTGTAAAATTTTCTTTGTTCATTTTCAATCCTCCCAAAACAGTGCATTCAAATCAGTCCCTAAAGCCTTAGCCAGCTTGATACATAAATCAAGCGAGGGATTATACTTGTTGTTCTCAATCATATTTATCGTCTGTCTAGAAACTCCGATTTCCTTCGCCAAAGCAAGCTGAGACTTCTTAGTTTCCAAACGATAATCCTTAACTCTATTCATCTATCTCCTTTCTATTGCGGTAAGGTTTCACAAGAGCATGTCATATATATACGACACGCTTGCTTAAAAAATTTTGTTGGCCTAAAATGTGTCAACTATATTTGATAGTTTTATTATAATCTTTTGAAAGGGATTGTCAACTATATTAGACACCTTTTCTCAAATTTTTTTATTTTATGTTACAATGAGAGTGGGACAAAAATCGGTAATTCCAAAGGAATTCGATTTTGTCAGCAAGTTTTGATTTTCAGTTGCTGACCTGAAACAGTCTATCCCCAGACTGTTTCACTCCCACCTCCGCACAGTTGAGTAGGGCTGTAAAACTTGATTTATCAACGAATTAGAACCCACTCAACCACTGTGTCTTGCAAATCAGACTACAAAAAATTAAGAGGCCTAGAAGTTTTTGCCCAGCCTCGGCTTCATACTATATTAAAAGAGTCAGCTAAAAGAAAAACTCTATATAAAAATAGAAAGGATTTGAATACGGGACTAATTTTCTAGAAGAAAAGATGAACTTCCTAGTGTCTGACGACACTTCGTCGTTCCCTATTTCTTTACGAAAATTTTCGGTAAACCGAACCGTCCCTTTGTATCATCAATTATGATTATCAGACCTATGCAGGACTGCGACCGTGGGGCAGTTCTGACCTTACAAAATACAGGCTGGACTGCTCTTACCTCTCCTGTCTATGACCGCAAGTGGACTGAAAGTGACTTGGAGAAGAATCTGGCAAATGGCATGTCCTTCTTTGTCGCTGAGGTCGATGATAAGATCGCTGGCATCTTGGACTTTGGTCCCTACTATCCTTTCCCAGCTGGCAAGCATGTTGCCACTTTCGGCATTCTCATCGCTGAACCCTACCAAGGTCAGGGGCTAGGTAAGGCTCTCTTGAAAGCTCTGCTAACTGAGGCTAAAGCTCAAGGTTACATCAAGATTGCCATGCACGTCATGGGCAACAATAGTAGAGCCATTTCCCTCTATCAAAAATACGGTTTTACCGAAGAGGCTCGAATCACTAAAGCCTTTTTCATTGAAAATCATTATGTTGATGCTTTAATTTTCGCAAAAGATTTGGAGAATAATCATGGCTGACAATCTTGCTCTACGTATGCGTCCTCGCAATATTAATGAAGTTATCGGGCAGCAACATCTCGTTGGTAATGGCAAAATTATTGATCGAATGGTTGCAGCTAATATGTTATCTTCCATGATCCTATATGGCCCACCAGGTATTGGGAAGACTTCTATTGCTTCTGCTATTGCTGGTACTACTAAATATGCCTTTCGTACTTTTAATGCCACTGTTGATAGTAAAAAACGTCTTCAAGAAATTGCAGAAGAAGCTAAATTTTCTGGTGGCTTAGTTTTATTACTTGACGAGATTCATAGACTTGACAAGACAAAACAAGATTTTCTTTTACCTTTACTTGAGAATGGCAATATTATTATGATTGGAGCAACAACTGAAAATCCTTTCTTTTCAGTAACTCCTGCCATTAGAAGTAGGGTACAAATTTTTGAGTTAGAACCTCTTTCTAACGAGGATATTAAAAAAGCCATTCAGCTAGCAATTTCCGATAAAGAACGGGGATTTCCTTTTTTAGTGACAATTGATGATGAGGCGCTAGATTTCATTGTTACCGCCACAAATGGAGACCTACGATCTGCTTATAATTCCTTGGATCTAGCAGTCATGTCTACTTCTCCTAATGAAGATGGTAGCCGTCATATTAGTCTAGAGACAATGGAAAATAGTCTGCAGCGTAGTTATATTACAATGGATAAAAACGGAGATGGGCATTATGATGTCCTATCAGCCTTACAAAAATCAATTAGAGGTTCTGATGTCAATGCCAGCCTGCACTATGCCGCTCGTTTAGTAGAAGCTGGAGATTTACCTAGTTTAGCAAGACGTTTGACCATTATTGCTTATGAAGATATCGGCTTAGCTAACCCCGAAGCACAAATACATACTGTGACTGCATTGGAAGCTGCCCAACGCATTGGTTTTCCAGAAGCTCGTATTCTTATTGCTAACATTGTTGTGGATTTAGCTCTATCACCTAAATCAAATTCAGCCTATTTGGCTATGAATGCAGCCTTAGCTGATTTACGTCGTTCAGGAAATTTACCTATTCCACGTCACCTAAGAGATGGACATTACAGCGGTAGTAAAACCTTGGGCAATGCAAGGGATTACAAGTACCCTCACGCCTATCCTGAAAAATGGGTTAAACAACAATACTTACCAGATAAACTAGTAGGACATAATTATTTTGAAGCCAATGAAACTGGTAAATACGAACGCGCACTTGGTTCAAATAAAGAGCGCATTGATAAGCTCTCAGACTGATTGCCAGTTTTAAAAATCGATAATTTTGCTTGAAAATTTTATAAAAAGTGGTATCATAAAGATATAGAAACATTGCTGTGGCATACGAATCCACATCTAAGTGTTGACCGACTATTTCTTTGTATTTCGGGAAACGAAGTCATCTCTAGTGCGCAAGCCGTTAACACGCGGAAGCCACTTAAAGAGGTGCGAGTTACCCACCTGCTTATTTTGTGCGGGATCAATACAAAAAGTGGATCATCGGTGCCAATACAGCTTCCTAGCCTCCTTAGCTCAGTTGGTAGAGCAGTAGACTCTTAATCTATGGGTCACAGGTTCGAGCCCTGTAGGGGGCAGTCTTATAAAACAAAGCCTATACCTATAGGCTTTTTTGACGCTCTTTTTACACTTGCCCACCAATTTTTTTTGACAGATAAAATGGTGATTTTTTTATTTCTCTTTACTTGCATAAATATGTATTTTGCTTTGTATTTCTCTTATTTTTGAGTATAAAAAAAAGAGCTAAATTATTTAGCCCATGTCTTTTAAATTTCATCATACTTTGTACTGTTATTATCCAATACAGTTTCAACTTTAGTTCTAAACTGTCCCTTAATTGCAGTATCTATTTGACCTGCTATTGCTGTTATGCTTGCTTTTGCGTTTGTTGCAGTCGTCGTTATCTCTTCATCATAAGTAGAGACAATACTACTACGTTTAGACTTGATTCTTGGAGCGTAAACACCTGTCACTAACATTTTATCAAGTTTCTTTTTTAAAGCCTTGATATCTTTTTTGCCACTGATATAATCAGAGGCTTCTGATAAAACATAATCACCAAGGATTCCCATAGTCTCTCCTTTCTGACATTAAATGATCTATTTTTTCTTCAAGCAATTGTCTCTTTTTAGAGTACTTTTGATTAGTTTCTTCTTCTAAGGCAGTCAATCTTCTTTTCTCTTTAGTATATTCTGTATCAAAATCACTTTGAAAAGCATCTATAATGTGATTCATAGTCATAAAGGACTCTTCATTAATGTTCTCATCTTGACGAAGATTATAACTTGTTGCTTCATAAGTTTCCTGAAGCATCGTTTCAAACTCAGTTCGTTTATCTTCCAGTTCAAAGAATTTATTAGAGATAGCCATGGTTTTATGATGGTAATCATCTTCCAACTTTTCTAAATCCCTTTTACTGTTACTAAGTTTATCCTCATTCGAATCTAGTTTTCCCATGCTTTAAAATCTCCAGCCAATTCACTATCCTTAGACAACATAGTTTCAACACCAGATTGAATATCACTTTTCAAAGTCGTGTAAGTAGTTACCAATTCTTCTGCTTTAGCGACTTTTTTATCAAAATGGGTATCTGTTTTAGTTACTATGCTCTCATAGGTAACACCACCTTCTGCATAGGCTTCTGCCAACTCTGCTTCCGTAAGCTCTGTAATACCAAAGGGCATGCTTTTAGTGGTATTCCACAATTCTTCAGCTTCTTCAACAGCAGATTGTGCTGAGGTTTTGATATCCTCTAAAGCAGTTTCAGCAGTAGAGACTAAACCACTTGCAATAACAGCAGCTTGTTCAGCATCCAAGAAGATTTTTTCATTAGAATTTAGACCTCCCTTCATCATCTGTTGCTTCTGCTTATTAATTTGAAAAGTTTTTACAGTTGTTTGTGCAACTGAAAGTATCATACCATTCGTAATTTCTTTGCCATTTTCATCAACAACTTGACCTTCCTTATTAAAACTCCAATTTGCTAATCCATGAGCTTTTAAAGGTCCATAAATACCTTCAACTTTATCATAATAAATAGCTGTTTTTGTTTCGTTCCCTGTAATATTTCCGATAACATCTAGTGTATTTCGATAATTTCTAAATTGTTCTGGATGAGATTTCATATAATATATTTCGTCATCTGATATCATGTTATGAATATCTGGACCATTATAACCAACATTCATCCAACCCATTTTTAAAGCGACATATAGTGCCTCTGATTCCCCTAAGGAGTGACCGGTTGTAGTAATTTCTGAATTAGGATATTTACTCGATATTTTTTCGGCATACTCTAGTGCTGATTTTCCCTGAGATTTCCTAAAAGTCTTGGTTTTAGGGTCAGCAAGTAAATATGTATCCCCTCCAGCAACCATTTCAACATCTGTAGCTATGTCTAAACGATCACCTAAATTAGTACCTGCATAAGCAATCACTATTTCACTAGTATCTGTTCAGCTGTCGTTCCTTCTTTTATCGGAGCAACTACCATAGCTTGCATACCATTTGAAGTATTATCTATAGGTGGTTCTATAATAACATAGTCACTGTTTCCTACAATATCACCTCTTTTCAGAGGTATTTTTACTTTTTTTGAATCAACTCGATAAGCATCCTCAACTAAATATCTGTAACTTTCTTCTGAAATCATTCTATTCTTTCTTCATATAAATCACTTCAATATCATTAATATTTTGATTATTACTATTGATGTCCTTTGAAAAACCTATTTCATTCGGTTGATATCCTAATGCTCTAAGTTTACCACCAATTCTATCTTCAGAAAAACTAATCGAAAATTGTTCATTAATTTTAGTAGAAATTCCCCATGTACCTGTCATCTCATTTTTTTGAAAATCGATAAACTCAACTTTTTTTATTTGATCACCATTTGTTAACTCAACATGTTGTTTTATGTAATTGACAATTCTATCTTGTTCCTGTTTCCTTGATGATGCTTCTGTTGTTGCAAATAAGTTTTTCATGGCTAGTCCTCCTAAAATTACTGTGATTATTATTATCAAATACCATATACGTTTTTTCATAAGCAAATAAACCTCTGTTTTTTCTATACCATTCAAATATAGATAACTTCTTTTAAATTAGTTGAATTACCTCATTCTATTATAATAAAAATTCAAAGATAACGCTTTCTTTTTATTTCTTACTAGTTGTGAAATTCGTATTTTTATACTGATTCTTCTCAACATTATAATTTGCATGAAGTTTCGATATTCTATCATTATTATTGTCCCACTTTTTGCCCACTCAAAATTCATTTTTCGACATTCCTTATAGACAGATAACTATTAAAAACAATCTTAAATGCTTAATATCAGCCCTTTTCAAATTTTATCGGTCTTTAGTTCTATCTTGTAGGGGGTGTCATACTATACATCAAAAAGCCTTTATCTAAAGGCTTTTTTGCTTGTCTAAAGAGGATTTGTCCCATCATTTATCCCTGAAAAAATAAATTCCTATTTTTTAATATCTTGACGCCCTACTTCTATTACGTATATCCGTAATCTATTTCATTAAGATAATTATTAATCAGCTTGTTAACAACTTCTGATTAATCTTGATTGGAATAATGATAGGCATCAGGAATGATCTGATTTACACAGTTTTTGTTATTCTAAGTCCATTCTTCAGAAGATTTAAAAATATTTCCAGTCTTATCATATTCACCACATAATAGTGTATATGTAAAATTAAATTTACAAAAATGGTAAAATGAAACCAAAAACATTTCATTTAAAATTTATTTAGGTTAGAAAGGAGATACTGCCAAACCCTAGATAAAAAACAGAAACAAAATCGTCAATTTAGTCGGTAAATATATCGGTCGAGATGCAGCTGTATCTGTCGGAGCATCTCTCAACACCGTTATGCCGGTCTTGAGAAATTTACTGTACTGGAGCGATTTAGCCCACAGAACAGTTGAAGGACAAGTGAAAAACGCCTTGACAACTTCCGAAATGGCAGAAACAACAGCTTCAACCATAGCTTATTGGATTCGTCTTGCTTTAGAGTAGGGGGCTTAATGACAGAAGAACAGGAATATAAACAGTATATTTACAATAATTTAATAATTCAAATATGTGAAAGTTTAAACATTTGTTCCAGAGAATTTTTCATCATCAAATATAATTTATCTCTAGACGAAATCAATCACATCAATAATGTTTTCAAAGAAATAGTTACAAAAAACATCTTAGACTACACCATATTTAAAAACAAAATCCAAGAAGGTATTCCAAGATTTAATTCCGACGTTGTATTCCAAACATTATTAGAATCATATAAATCCCATCAACCTATTGCACAAAAAATACTTCAAATGGTATGCAAGCTATGGTAGTTGCTCCAATAAAAAAGGACAAAAGCTGAACCGGATACTAGTGAAATAGTGATTGCTTATGCAGGTACTATTTCAGGTGGTCGTTTAGACATAGCTACAGATGTTGAAATGGTTGCTGGAGGGGATACATATTTACTTCAGGTGAGAAATGGAAATTACCTGAAGAAACCACAGTAAATAAGAAAGTTAAAAAGATAATTACAGAATTAACTATTACTCCATTAATAACAGATTATGGTGCAAGACATACTTATGGGAGTGTTAAGGTTCAAGAAGGAGTAGTATGGAATCTCCTATTATTGAGGAATCTGAATTACCTCTTTTTATTATAATAAAAAGAGGTAATTTAATTAATTTAAAAGAAGTTATCAATATCAATTGTATGTAAAGATTTAGAGTTTTTTAAGAGCTAACTTCACAAATAAACTTCCAAAAATCTATGACATTAATCATGGCTTTTCTTATGTATTTATACGCCCCTACAGTCAAAATCAAGAGTTTATCACTCGCTAGTATATTGGTTTAATATAAATGGTGACCAAAAGGAGACCGTTTTTTAAGTTATTATTTAAAAATTAAATAAATTGCGGATTAATACTCTTATTTTTAACGTTTTATCGTTTAAAATATTATATAAATTATATAAAAGAGGATACAATATGTCACAAATTAAATTAAATTAACTCCTGAAGTACTCCGTGCGTCAGCACAAAAATACACAATAGGATCACAATCAATTACAGATGTGTTAACTGCTTTAACGCAAGAGCAAGCAGTTATTGATGAGAATTGGGATGGTACAGCATTTGACAGTTTTGAAGCTCAGTTCAATGAATTGTCGCCGAAAATCACACAATTTGCACAATTGTTAGAAGATATCAATCAACAACTATTAAAAGTAGCAGATGTTGTAGAACAAATAGACTCTGATATTGCTTCGCAGATTAATCAGTAACTGGCTTATTCCCATTCATAAGTATAGCTTAGGAGGGCATAAGCCTTCCTATTTTTGATATACTTAAAAGTGAGTATCAATTATATCGAAGGAGTTAATGATGAAGAAAAAGTATTGGATTTTACTAATATTACTATTAACAGTTTTGGGAGGAAGTGGCTATATGGTTTTTAAACAACATACAGAAAAAGAAAAAATGATTGCAATAGCTCATAGTGATGAGGCAAAAAAAGTTTATGAATCATTTATGAAAAAAAGAGATAATAGTGCGTTCACAGATGAAGGAATAATAAAAAAATACACAATTGATGATAATAGCGTATACAGTAATCCAATGGGAGGCATTATTGTAAAAGTTATAGTTAATGATTCATCAAAGAATTATATAAGTTATAATTTAATAAAAGATGACGAAGGAAGGATGCATTATGCAAATCTTGTCGTATCAGCTGACCTATCAAACAAACTTGGAGAACCAAAATGATGAAAAAGTATGTTAAGGATGATAGTCTTCAAATAGCTATGACTGAATATAATGAATTGAATTCAGTTAACGATGAAGTTTGGACAGAGGATATTTTATAGAGTATACAAATTTATTTGAATTTGTTTGTTGTATAAAAATAAATGGTAAAATGACAAACATACGCCTTAATAATTCAGATGTTAAACAAAACAGAAAACGCTCTCCTTTGTGAGTGATTAAGTGTATAATTGAATTAAAGTAATATTTTAATTTCTTTTTTATAAAGGAAGATGACTATGAACAAGTCAAAAGTTGTGTTGGCTGTTTGTGTAGTTGGAATAAGTTTTTTAGCAGCAATGAATTCTGATATTGACTCGGTAAGTGCTAATGCAGTTATGAATTCTAATTATATTCCACAAACTTCAAATATAATTATTTCATCTGAAAAAATTTCTCCATACGTTATAGAGTTTGTTACTCAACAGGAATCCAATAATATTACTTCATATGCACGTTCCTTACAATCTCAGGAGGAAGAAAATTTCAATACTGTCAGGTTTGACTTTACACAAGCAGAATTTTATGATGAAAATGGGAATCTGGTTGATAAAGATACTGTTATGGAAACAGTAAGACCAGAAAAATTGTTGGCTAGGTCTGTAGGCACAAGTGGTGGAACTTGGTTTTCAGGATCAGGTTATAATGTATGTAAAGGAATGCGTGTTTCAGGTAATGCAGGATTGGTCGGTTTACAATCAAGCTACTATGTAGATTTTCAAAAGGTTCAAGGAGGGTATAATAGACTCGATAGGGTATATGGTGCCACAGTTGATAGAGCAGGAACTTGGACCTTTTTAGCTAATGGTGTATTTAGGGGTAGTGAAGCACCCGGAGCCTCAGCTTATGGTGGTATAAAAGGTCAGTGGTCTGTCTCACCAGGGTTTGGACTTCCTACTGGTACATCTACAAAATATCTATACTTCAGAGTTGGTAACGACACTTTTTGGTTAGATACTAATTTTTAAAGAGAAATTAATTAAGAGGTTTTTATGGCAGAATTTATGTTATATTTAGGAATATTATTGAATTTATTGTATTTAGGACTTGCTATTACAGCAGTAATTTACCTTATAAAAATATATAAATTACTTTCAGAAAAAAATCATTAGATAAAAAGAGAGATATTTTCTAAAGATTAAAATATTACTTTTCGTTTCAAAGGGAGCTTGCATGCAATGTAGGCTCTTTAATAAGTTGTTTGAGAATTTGTTTGCATCGTATTTCTATTAGTTATACAAAGAAAGGTAAGATGATTTGTATGTCAACAGTTGCAGTAAGAGTTGATGATCAGTTAAAAGATGATGCAACAAAGCTTTTTCAATCTTTAGGATTAGATATGAGTACTGCTGTGAAAATGTTTCTCATTCAATCTGTTAAAACTCAAAGTATACCTTTTGAGATTAAAAATAATCCTTCAATTCTAGTTGAAGAATTACAAAATAAGGAGTTTTAATGATGAAAAAGAAATTTTTAGGATTGTTAGTTTTAACTTTATATTGTCTACACTATATACTTCTCTAGAGAGTTTATTATAAACCTTTTCAGAAACCATCATTTATCCTCATAATAGATTATTGAAATATCATCACTATTTTTTTGCTTGTTTCATTTAAAATTCGAAAATACTTTGGTGAATAATTCGATAATTCTATTTCTCCACTAATTAGACTTCCTGCGAAACAAAATATGGTACAATAGTTCTATGAATTATGAAGCAAGCAAACAATTAACTGATGTAC
>OKWO01000019.1_pt1 | contig 176223 bp, 169 predicted proteins | sample 1607221 | NCBI WGS metagenome assembly OKWO01 (sample SAMN07501057, study PRJEB24779) | human gut metagenome | isolation source: stool | host: human infant | place: USA: Pittsburgh, PA | reverse complement strand
ATGAGACGATCTGTTTCTTTTTCAAATGGTTTTAATGCCGATAATAAATCCAAATGAAGTTTAGGGTTCATCAATAATTCCAAAATAACTTTAGACTTTTTCTGACTTACCCGACGTTCAATAATATAAAGTATCCCAAATATCATCAGACAAGCGTATAAGAATATTATCATCTTTTTACCTCCAAATTATTACTTATTTATGAGCTACAAAAAACCAGCGAGCAGAAGTTGCAGTTGGTTTTTTATCTTCAAAATCTGCATACACCTTAACATCTTTAAAACCTGCCTGTTCAAGTAAAATATCATAAGTCAAAATATCATAAGTACGCTCTTCATGAACTTCATCATGACGTGTAAATCGACCATCTTCTTCTTGAACAAAAAATGTTAATTCATGGACAATAGAATGAGGTGCATCATCTTCATAAGTATCCCACACCATAGCAAAGTCATCTGCATTTTCATGATAAGAATAACCAGGAAATACTTTATCTGTTTGATAAGTCGAATGAACATCAAAAATAAAGACGCCATTTTCTTCTAAGGCCTTATAGACTTCGATAAAAACATCACCAACCTCGACTTCATCTTGCATATAACAAATAGAGTCTGAATAGCACGTGATGAGATCATATTTACCAACATTAGATAAATCTAACATATTTCCTTCAATAAACTGGATACTTTGGTGAGCAGAAGTTGCACGTTTTTTGGCAAGTTTCAGCATATCGCCACTAAGATCAAGTCCTGTAACAGCATAACCAGCTTGTGCAAATCGAACAGACTGAATTCCCGTACCACATGCTAATTCCAAAAGTTTTTTCTTACCTTTTGGAAAATGACGAAGTGAAAAATCAGTCCATTTAGCATATAAAGTATCATCCATGACAGCATCATAAACAGCTGCAAAAGTTTCATACGTTGCCATATAATAGTTCTCAAATCTTTCTTGATATTACATCTCTCAAAAAGCAGTCCCAAGACTGCTTAGCTTTATTCTGTCATAAAGACTTCAGCATCAAGCAATGGTGCTTCATGCCAAAGTTTTTCAAGGTTATAGTGCTGTCTCTCATCTTCAGAGAAGATATGAACCACGACGCTATTGAGGTCAAGAAGTACCCAACCAGCTTTACTATCGCCTTCAAGGTGGCTAGCATCCCCACCATTTCCTTTTACTTGTTCACGGATATTGTCTGCGATTGCTTCTAACTGCCTACTATTACTTGCACTCATAATCACAAAGTAATCTGCAACACTCGTTACAGGCTGTAAATCTAAAATTACAATATCTTCTGCTCGTTTTTCATCCGCAGCCTTAACGACTAGCTGTAGTAAGTCTTTTTCTGTCATTTTATTCCTCGTTTATTAATTTCAATAAGCTATCTTTTGCTACCATTGTCGCAAAACGATGATGCCAAATATTCTCGTAATGTTTTTTAATAGAATCCCCACTTAAAGTTGGTGTATCAAATGTTAGGTGTCCACCTTGTGGAATAAAGATATCATAACCATATTCAAAAGCAACTTTTACTGATGTATCAAAACAGTATTCTGTTTGAAGTCCCATCATGATTAATTGACTAATATGCTTACTTTGCAAGTAATCATGTAAATGAGTATCTTTAAAACAACTATTGTAAGTTTTATCAATTATTTTGTGATGCGTCACAAGATGTCGCTGTTCCCAAATTTCCCACTGTGGAGAACCTTGAGGCAATTCCTTATCATGATGCCTTATCCATATCACTTCACAATTAGAACCTTTGGCACTTAAAAGTAAATCATCTAAAAGCACTGCAAAATTTGTTAAATGCTTTGGTTTCTTATCCATAATACCTTGTTGGATATCAATTAGTAAAAGTGCACAAGTCATACTTTCCTCCAAAATGACCACTGCATCGCCAAACCTATCATGACCATTATTCAATAAAAGAATTAGTCGAGATAAGGTATATAAGCATTATAGGTTTCAATCGTTTTAGGATAGATAGGCTGAGCCTTACTTGCTAAAAACGCAACTGTTCTAGCAGTCTCATAAGCTACTGCTTTATTAAGGTCAACTTTCGCTAACTCACGAGCTTCTTCAACTCCTGGAAAATCTCGATTGTGTTCAATGTAATCTGCTACATAAACGATTTTATCCAATGTGGACATTTGGGCTGAACCAACAGTATGTTTTGCAATAGCAGCTAAAATATCTTGATCTTTGATAGCTAGATCCTCTTGTATTTTATAAATGCCAACAAGACCATGCCAAATATTATTACCCCATTTTTTTAGGTCGGGATCTGGTTGGTATTTATCAATTAATCTAAGAAATTCATCATCAGATAGTTCCTTAGCATAATCATGTAATAAAGCAGCTAGACCCGCTTTTTCCTTGTCATAACCATACCGTTCTGCTAACTCTATTGCAGCACGCTCTACTCCTAACACATGATTAAAACGTTTGTCGGACATCATATGACGCACTTTACTCAAAAGTTCAGTCCGATCTAAACCTGTGTAATCTTTGTAGGTCATTTGTAAAGACCTTCTTTCCTGATATAATCTAATACCTCTCTAGGCAGTAAATAGTTGGGCTGACGATTACTTTTAATAAATTGACGAATCATACTTGATGAGATATCCATCAATGGCAGATCCACCCAAATAACGGGATATGATGTACCAGCTTTATATTTTGGACGTTGAACACCAACAAACTGCACCATTTTAACAAGTTCATCAATACGATGCCACTTAGGTAGATATTCCACCATATCTGCCCCAATAATGAAATAATAATCAACATCTGGATTTTTTTCAATTAGAAGCTTCATCGTATCGTATGTATAGCTGATACCTTTACGTTCAATTTCAATTGGTTCAATAGATAAACCATCAATGCCTTCTATTGCTAATTCAAGCATCTTGAGACGATGCTGTTCATCAATTGTCTCTTTTTTATCAATATGTGGTGGCTGAAATTCAGGCATCAACAGAACTTGGTCTAAACACAATTGCTGACGTACTTGATCTGCAACAACAAGGTGGGCGTTATGAACAGGGTTAAAATTTCCTCCCATAATTCCAATTTGTTTTCGGTTAGTATCTCGCTTTTTCTCTTCTAATTCAACTTTTGTAAATGGTGTTAGCAATTCGAGTGCCATAATTCCTCCATGAACAAGTAGTATCTCTAAAAAAACAAACACTGATTATCATGATCAGCTATCATACGGAAGTGTAACTTAGGTAAATCGTTTTTTAGTTCTATACTCTATTTCTTAATCTATTGTAGTTTAGTTTGATTTTACTGCTTTTACTTTAACTGAAATTTTACGATTTTCTTTGCGCGCTGACTCTTTATAAAGAATCAAGATACGTCCTATTTTAAGGACAGTATCGCAGCCAATTTCATCTTCCAGAACTTCAGCGACATCGTGGATATCTTCATCGGTATTTTGTAAAAGGGTTACTTTGATTAGCTCACGTGCATCGAGTGCATTACGTACGCTTGTTTTGATTTGATCATTTAAACCATTTTTCCCAATTTGAATAATGGGTTTCATAGAATGTGCTTCTGATTTTAAGAAAGCACGTTGTTTAGATGTTAACATATTAGTTTCCTTTTTATCTATTATAGGATTATGACTGTATCATCAGCTAAATTAGATGAAAAACCGTCATATGTTGCTGGTTAATTTAGTTATTAAATTAAAGCTTTGCGTAAAACAACTGCCACGCCTTCTGGAGCCCAAACAGCTACTACTACTGGATTTTCTGCTTCTGATTTCACACGTATCCAACCAAGACCCGAATAAACAATATCCATTTTATCTTTGATTGTAAATTCATGACGAACTAATTTAGGAAAATCTGAAACTTCCTTACCTGTTGGTGGTGTCAATAATTTTCCAACATGTTTAGTGTAAAATTCATCTGCTCCAACTAGTTTAGTGCGGTGTAAATTCAGGTTATTATCAAAATATGCCGTAAAACCTTGTTTTTGACCAGAAATAAAATCAAAACGTGCTAGGCCAGCCAAGAATAATGTTTGTTCTGAATTAAGCTGATAAGTTTTGGGTTTTATTTCTTTTTTAGGACTAACATATTTAAGATTTTTTGCTGTCAAATAATGAGCCATTTGATGACGATGAATAATACCCGGGGTATCAAAAATATAGCTACCATCATCAAGAGGTATTTCTATTTTATCTAACGTTGTACCTGGGAAACGTGAGGTCGTAATAACATCACGACTACCAGTAATTTCACGAATAATAGCGTTAATAAGAGTTGACTTTCCAACATTAGTAACCCCAACAACATAAACATCTCGACCATGACGATACTTTTCAATCGTATCAATCAAATCCTTAATAGCATGATGATTTTGGGCACTTGTCAAGATGACATCAACAGGACGAAGCCCCTCTTCATGAGCTCTCTCAGTTAACCATTGTGTTACTTTTCCATCTTTAACCGATTTGGGAAGAATATCTTTTTTATTTCCTACTAAAAGAACATCGTTTCCTGCAACGAAACGACTAAGACCAGGAATAATTGAACCATTGAAATCAAAAATATCAATGACATTCACCACAAGGGCATCACTATCTCCAACCTCATGTAGTAATTTCAAAAATTCATCATCAGTGATATGAACGTCAGTAATCTCATTATAGTGGCGCAATCTGAAACAACGCTGACAGTATAATTCTCCTGTCTCTAAACCTTTTTCAAGTGCTGCACGAGGTGTATAGCCAGCAGCATCTTTATTTTCAGTTTGAATCCTGGCTCCGCAGCCAATACAAAATAACTCTTCCATTAAATTCCTTTTTGATATACGATTTTACCGTAATTCTCTTCTATTTTTTTCCAAACGCGACGTTCACGTAAGCGATTGAACTTGGTATTCCAAGCATCAGATTTAACAATTGGTTTTACCAATACGGACTTTATTCCTGCGCGATGACTAGCACGAATATCTGTCATCAATTGATCTCCAACCATAATCACCTCGTCACGATCAAAGCCATAACGCTCAATTGCCATGTTTATACCACGAGTAAATGGTTTCATCGCACGACTTACAAAATCCACACCAAAACGTGATACTGCACGTTCTACGCGAGCATGATTGTTATTAGACACTACTACAACTGAAATATCCGCTGTTGTCATCTCATCTAACCATGCACGCACCTCAGCAGTACCATCTGGATTATTCCAAGCAATGAGTGTATTATCTAAATCAACTAAAACCGCACGAATGCCATGACGTAATAAATCTTCTGCTCTTAAATCATAAACTGCCTCAACCACGAAGGTCGGCCTATAATCATCTATACTCAATTTCATCTCCAAAAAATATATTTTACTATTCATTCTACCATAATTCTTAAGAGATAGCGAGTAAAGAAAAAAGGTCTTTAAAGACCTTTAAATTAGGGTTTCAACCCCAAAAGATACTATCTTACTCGTTTCATTTTCTTCAATGCAATTAAATCTTTGTAAGAGATTAGAGTTACAGCAAGAAAAATAAACAGCATCCCAAGTAAATCTATTGGATAAAAAATTTCTCCTAAAACAAGTACTGTCAAAAATACCGAAGAAACTGGCTCTACCGATGCTAATAAGCTACCCTTGACAGCACCTACAATACTAACCCCTTTAAGGAAAAAAGTGTAAGCAAAAATAGTCCCAATACCAATAATGCCAATATAAGCAAGTATACTCATCACATTAATTTGTAAGGGGTATTGCCACGCTTTTGTCACCAAACTAAATAAAATCCCACCTATAAACATTCCTGAACCAATAACAATCGTACTTCCCCATTCATGAATAAGTTTCACAGGTAATAAAATATAAATAGAATAAGTAATGGCGGAACCAAGCCCCCACATTAATCCTTTCGGTGTGATAGCTAAACTTCCTAACTTCCCATGCGTTGCAATCATATAGGTTCCTAAAATTGCCATAGCAATTGCTATTATTTCAAAAGATGTTGGTCTTTGTCTGTTTAGGATACAAACAATACTCAAAATAAGTATTGGTGCCATATATTGCAAAACCGTTGCAGTTCCAGCATTTGTTAAATGAATCGCTCTGAGAAAAGCATATTGATTTAAAACTAAACCAAATATAGAAAAAAGTAAAACCTGCTTTAAAAATTTTGGCTGTTTCCACGCTGCTACTAAATGCTCCTTTTGTTTTGATCTAGCTAAAGACAAGAGAAAGATACCTGTTATCAACAATCGTAAAGAAGTCAAAAGGTTAACGTGTACTCCGTGCGACATCAAGTATTGACCACTAATTCCAGAAATGCCCCATGCTAGTCCGGCAGCTAAGGTCATCATTGTTCCTTTTTCTTTTTTAGTCATTTTTCCCCTCATTTTTATTTCTTAAACACTGTAGTTAAAGTCATCTGATAAATATCTTAGCTTCTTAATTATTTATCCCTAGGTGTTCGTGCTAAATTAGCGAATAAAAACCAGCCAAAAGGCTGATTTCTATTCTTCTTTTAATTTTGCTAATTCTTGCGCTAACAGCTTCAGAGCAACTTGTGGATTAGCTTGTCCTTTTGTTGCTTTCATTAGATAACCTGTGAAGGCCTTATCAGCATTGCGTTTTCCTGACTTAAAGTCAATCACAGCAGCTTCATTATCTGCAAAGACTTGATGAATAATTGGGATTAATACTTCAGGATCTGAAATTTGAACTAAACCAGCCTTTTTAACGAATTCTTCAGCTGAACCACCATTTTTAGCTAAATGCACAAAAACTTTTTTAGCAATTTTGGATGAAATTGTACCGTCAGCAATCAAGCCAATCATCTCAACCAAATTCTCAGGAGTCAGACCAATTTCTTCGATTGATTTTGATTCACTGTTAAGAAATTGCGCCACTTCTCCTTGTAACCAATTGGAAACTTGTTTTGCATCACCCCCAATAGCAACAGCTTTTTCAAAGAAATCAGAAGTTGCTTTTGTAGCTGTTAATTGGCTAGCATCATAAGATGATAGACCAAAAGACGATACATATTTCGCACGACGTTCCTGTGGAAATTCTGGTAATTCTAAACGAACTTGATCAATCCATTCATCCGAGATATCAAATAGTGGTAGATCTGGTTCAGGGAAATAGCGATAATCTGATGAGCCTTCCTTGACACGCATCAAAATAGTCTCACCTGTTGTTTCATCAAAACGACGAGTCTCTTGCTGAATTTGACCACCAGATCGTAAAACTTGTGCTTGACGTTTTTCTTCATGTATCAAACCTTTACGTACATTATTGAATGAGTTAAGGTTCTTAAGTTCTGCTTTAGTACCAAACTCTTCTTGACCATAAGGACGAAGTGAAATATTGGCATCTACACGCATAGAACCTTCTTCCATTTTAACGTCAGAAATTCCAGTATATTGGATAATCTCTTTGAGAGCTGTCAAATAAGCATAAGCTTCCTCAGGAGAACGCATATCAGCTTCTGATACAATTTCAATCAGTGGAACACCTTGTCTATTAAGGTCAACATAGGAATAACCATCTGTCCCATGTGTATTTTTTCCTGCATCTTCTTCGAGGTGGGCACGCTCAATACGAATTTTTTTTCGTGTACCATCTTCTAATTCGATTTCAATCCAACCATTGTAACCAATAGGCTCATCAAACTGTGAAATTTGATAAGCTTTAGGATTATCTGGATAGAAATAATTTTTACGATCAAAATGCATGTTTTGATGGATATCCATATTCAAGGCAAGTGCCGCCTTGATTCCTGCATCAATAACTCCTTTATTCATGACTGGAAGGACACCTGGGAAAGACCAGTCAATTACATTTGTATTAGCATTTTGTTCCTGACCAAAATGAGCGGAAGAAGGTGAGAAAATTTTAGAGTTCGTATTTAATTCAACATGGACTTCAAGTCCAATGACTGTTTCAAAATTCATTAGTTCTCACCTCCAAAAATTTTAGGTTGTTGTTTATGATAATCTGTCGTTGCTTCGAAGGCAGCAGCAACCTGATATATTGTTTCTTCACTGAATTTCGGACCAATCAACTGCATACCAACCGGTAGACCTTGATCAAAACCAGCAGGGATTGAAATACCTGGTAAACCAGCCAAATTAACTGGTATTGTTAGAATATCAGCTAGGTACATTGCAACTGGATCGTGATTTAAAGAATCTAAGTCAAAGGCTGTTGTTGGAGCTGTTGGACCTAAAATCAAGTCATAATCTGCGAAAACTTTTTCAAAATCTTGAATAATCAAACTACGAACTTGACCTGCTTTTTTATAATAAGCATCGTAATACCCAGAAGATAAACTGAACGTTCCCAGCATAATGCGACGCTTAACTTCGTCTCCAAAACCTTCAGATCGTGTATTGACATAGATATCATCCAAGTTTTTATAATTTTCTGTACGGTATCCATAACGAATACCATCAAAACGTTGTAAGTTTGAAGAAGCTTCCGATGAAGCAACAATATAATAAACAGCAACACCGTATTTAGAATGCGGTAAACTAACTTCCTCAATAACTGCACCTAGTTTTTCCAGATGTTTTGCGGCCTTAATAATCGTTTCTTTAACTCCTTGCGCTATTCCTTCTCCCAAATATTCTTTTGGTAAAGCAATTTTCATTCCTTGAATATCTTGACCAATTTTAGCAGTAAAATCGCCTACAGTACGCTCAGAAGAAGTTGAATCTCTTACATCATGCCCAGAAATAACTGTCAAAAGCTGTGCATTCTCTTTTACTGTTTGAGACATCGGTCCAATCTGGTCAAGCGAACTACCGAAAGCAAACAAACCAAAGCGTGATACACGTCCGTAAGTTGGCTTCATACCAACGATTCCATTAAATGAAGCCGGTTGGCGAATTGAACCACCTGTATCAGAGCCCAATGATAAACGTACTTGTCCTGAAGCTACTGCTGCTGCAGAACCACCTGATGATCCTCCCGGAACTTTACTATGGTCCCAAGCGTTATTTGTCTTTTTAAAATAAGATGTTTCTGTAGAGCCTCCCATGGCAAATTCATCCATGTTTGCTTTACCAATCACAATCATATCTTTAGCATATAACTTTTCAACAGCCGTAGCATCAAAGATTGGCTCATAGTTATAGAGCATTTTAGAAGCAGCTGTTGTAAGAATCCCCTTTGTTGAAATATTATCTTTAACTGCTAAGGGAATACCTGACATAACATTATCAGCATCAATTCCTTTATCATCAATTTCTTTGGCTTGAGCTATTGCCATCTCATCAGAAATAGTAATAAAAGATCCAACCGCTTGTTCACGCGCATGAATATCTTCCAATGTAGCTTTTGTTAATTCAGTTGCTGAAATTTCTTTTTTAACGAGAAAATCATGCAACTGATCAATTGATTGATTATTAAACGACATTAGGCATCTCCTCCATCCTCAAGAATTGCAGGTACTTTAATATAATAATCTTGATGCTGTGGTACATTTTTAAATAAGTCATCACGATTATGGCCTGGTTGAGCAATATCTTCACGCATCACGGTTTTGCGATCTGCCATGGTCGTTGTTACTGGTACGCCTTCTGTGTCAACTTCATTTAAGAGTTCAATCATATCAACAATCTTTGACAAACTTGACGCAAATTCTTTAGTCTCTTGATCAGAAAAGCGCAATTTTGACAGATTGGCAACATGACGCACTTCTTCTTCAGAAATTTTCATGAGTTCTCCTTATCTCTGTATCATTTTCGTTTTAAGATAGTCTCTACTATTATAGCATATTAAACTCTCAATGTTATCACATTATCCCAGCTTTTCATAATAAACGCTTCTTACCTATGATAAGAAGCGTTTACTGTTTATTTATCTATTGTTATATCATTTCTGCTTTGTTTGATTTTAGCCTGTGCAGCCGCTAATTTAGCAATAGGAATCCTAAACGGCGAACACGATACATAATGTAACCCCAGTTGGTAACAGAACTCAATAGATGATGGTTCTCCACCATGCTCTCCACAGATACCTATTTTAAGGTTTGGCTTAACTTCTTTTCCTAACCTCACTGCCTGCTCAATAAACCTTCCTATTCCTTTTTGATCTAAAACTTGGAAAGGGTCTTTTTTTAGAAGTCCTTTATCAACGTATTCTCCTAAGAATTTTCCAGCATCATCTCGTGAAAATCCAAAGCTCATTTGTGTTAAATCATTGGTCCCAAAACTAAAGAAATCCGCAAACTTTGCAATATCATCCGCTATCATACAAGCTCTTGGTGTTTCAATCATTGTCCCAATAGGGAATGATAAGTTAATTTTTTTAGATTTACTCTCCTCAACAATTGTCTCTTCAATCAGATCACGTATTATAGAGATTTCTTCATGCGCTGTCACTAAAGGAATCATAATTTCTGGCTTTGCCTCATATCCCTCTTTCATTGCAAGTATAGCGCCTTGTACAAGAGCTCTCACCTGCATTTGGTAAATTTCCGGATAGGTAATCGCAAGTCTACAACCACGATGACCTAACATAGGGTTGAATTCTTCTAATGTTTGAATCCGTTTTTCAATAGCTAAAGTAGATATCCCCATTTGTCTTGCCATAGATTCTATAGACTCTTTATCATGGGGTAAGAATTCATGTAAAGGAGGGTCAAGCAAACGAATCGTACAAGCTTTACCTTTCAATACTTTAAAAATTTGATAAAAATCGTCTCTTTGGAAAGATAAAAGCCTTTCTAGAGCCTTCCTTCGGCTCAATATTTCATCCGCTAAAATCATTTCTCTAACGACTGGAATACGTTCATCGTCAAAAAACATATGTTCCGTGCGACAAAGACCTATTCCTTCTGCTCCAAAGTCCAAGGCCTTTTGAGCATCTCTCGGATTATCTGCATTTGAACACACCATCATATCTCGATTTTCATCTACCCATTTCATAAATATCTCAAAATCACGATCTACGCTAGTCTCTGCCATCGGAACTTGTCCTATATAAACATTTCCTGTAGCACCATCGATTGATAACATCTCACCTTCTTTTATCGTTTGATGCCCAATAGAAATTTCTCGTCTTACTTCATCAACCAATAATTGACTACAGCCTGCAACGCATGGTTTCCCCATTCCTCTGGCTACTACTGCCGCATGGGAAGTCATTCCGCCTCTTGCTGTTATAATCCCGTTTGCACTAACCATCCCCTCGATATCTTCAGGTGATGTCTCTTGTCTGACCAATAGCACTGGATTTCCCTTTTTCATCTCTTTAACAACATCTTCTGCATGGAAATAAACTTTCCCATAAGCAGCTCCAGGAGAAGCTGGAAGTCCTGTCGTCAAAATAATAGCTTTCTTTAAACTTTTCAAGTCAAAAGAAGGGTGTAATAACTGATCTAATTGTTTGGGCTCGATACGTAGTATAGCTTCTTCTTTACTAATTAGGCCTTCATTTACTTGATCTACTGCTATTTTGATAGCTGCCTTCGCTGTACGCTTACCGCTTCTCGTCTGAAGCATATAAAGATTACCATTTTCAATTGTAAACTCCATATCTTGCATATCGCGATAATGAGCTTCTAACTTTTGGGTAACGCTTACAAACTCTTGGTAAATAATAGGCATTTGTTCTGCCAATTTTGATATGGATTGTGGTGTTCTGATACCTGCAACAACATCTTCTCCTTGTGCATTAATCAAATACTCACCAAATAAATTTGCTGCTCCAGTTGATGGGTTTCGTGTAAAAGCAACTCCCGTTCCGCTGTTATTTCCCATATTCCCAAAAACCATAGCTTGGATATTAACGGCTGTCCCAAGCGTCTCCGGAATATCATTTAATTTACGATAAATCTTAGCTCTTGGATTATTCCATGATTTAAAAACTGCCTCAATTGCTAACAAAAGCTGCCTTTTAGGATCTTGCGGAAATTTTTCTCCTGCTTCTTTTTGATATAGTTCCTTGTAAAATTCAACAAGTCTCTTTAAATCTGAACCAGTTAGTTCTGTGTCATCTTGATAACATTTATCTGTCTTAAGTCGATCTAAAATGGTATCAAATTTATATTTTGGAATGCCTGTAACCACATCTGCAAACATTTGGATAAAACGACGATAACTGTCATAAGCAAAACGCTCGTCTTCTGTCTTTTTCACTAAACCTTGGACACTACGATCATTTAACCCTAAATTTAAAACTGTGTCCATCATACCAGGCATTGAAAAAACTGATCCTGACCGAACTGACACCAACAAAGGATCATCAACACTTCCTAATTGCTTGTTCTGTTCAACCTCCAATTGTGCCATTGCTTGATCAATTTGACTAAGAATACTCTCTCGGATATGGCAAGCGTTATCATAATAATCATTACAAGCCTGTGTTGTAATAGTAAAACCTTGTGGTACCGGTAACCCAATACTCGTCATTTCAGCTAGATTAGCCCCCTTACCACCTAGCAGTTCCTTCATTTCCTTACAACCTTCATCAAAATGATACACAAACTTAGTTTCCATCAGCGTCTCCTTTTACAGATTTTTAGCTACTTGTCCATTTGTTTTTAAGATTTCTAAAATAATCGTTGCTGTTTCTTCGATTGCTTTATCAGATACATTAATGATTGGGCAACCTAAATTTTTCATAACTTCTTCAGCATACCTCGTCTCCTCCAAAATCCGTTCTAAACTGGCATAATTTGCCGTACTAGAAAGACCTAAGGACTTTAATCGAACTTTTCGGACTTGATTAAGATGATCAACCGAATTAGTTAGTCCGATAATCCTTCTAGAATCAATCATACGTAATTCTTTAGGAACAGGAACCTCTGGAACCAAAGGAATATTAATAACTTTAATATTTTTATCTGCTAAAAACATACTTAATGGTGTTTTAGAAGTTCTTGAAATTCCTATAATAACTAAATCTGCTTGTAAAATACCTCGCGGATCTCTCCCATCATCATATTTTACTGCAAATTCTATTGATTCTACTCTTTTGAAATAATCATTGTCTAAGCGTCGTAAAATCCCTGGTTCTCCCAAAGGATCTATACCCGATATCCTTGATATTCCTTGAATAACATTTGTTAATAAGTCAACATAAGCATAATGTTCACTTTCACATCGTTTCTGTGCATAGGAAGCCAAAGCAACATCAACTAAACTAAACATCATAAATACTGTCTTCTGGCTAGCCTCTTCAAAAACTTGTTCTAAGCGTTCCTGACTGTTAATATAGGAAAAACGTTGAAAATGCCAATCATCATGTCCTGGAAATTGTGACAAACATGCTTTCGCAATAGCTTTGGCTGTTTCCCCTAAAGAATCTGAAATAATAAATATAGTGAGTTGATCTTCCATCAGTTTCCTCCTAATAATCTCTTATTTCTAAAAACAAACTAGCGAGGATTGTTTTAGATAATTTCCCGATCACTTTAAATTTTTCGGGATATTGCTTATCATGACGAACGACAGGGAGACTATCCACTTTTCTGCTCACTAATTTATCAGCTGCCGCAAAAAGACTTTCATTTTCTAAAACAGTTGTCACGTGTGGCATACGTGTCATCACCATTCCTATTGGCATTTTAGAAAGATCTCCTCCGCCAATACTGGTTTTTAGTAAATCTTTACGTGACACGACTCCACAGAGAAAATCATCATCATCCAAGATAAAAGCACAACCAGCATCTTCCATAAAAATATGTACAATAACATCATAAACTGAATCTTTTTGATGAACTGTCAGAGGGATCCCCATAATTTCTGAAACTGTCATCTTTTCAAAATGACTTGTCCCTATTGAAGCATGATACTGTCCTAAATAAAAATAACCAACCTTAGGTTTTGCATCTATGATACCTAGCATACTTAAAACCGCCAAATCAGACCTTAGTGCTGCTCTTGTTACTCCTAATTTCTCAGCTATTAGCTCACCAGTAATGGGCTGAAACTGTTTGATAATATCAATAATTCTTTCTTGCCTTTGATTTAATTGAATAAGATCACCTTCTTTATATATTGTATACTATTTATTTTATATGTTATATTATATATCTTTTTTTACTGAAATCAAGTAAAAAAAGATACTATTTTAAAAATAATCATACTATATATTTGCTTTTAGACATATCTTTTGTTAAACTTTCTTCGAAAACGTTTTCGAATATAAGTATCGGAGGTTGTAATATGACAATTAAAAATCTCACTGTTGCAGGAAGTGGCGTTCTAGGTAGTCAAATCGCCTTTCAAGCAGCTTACAAAGGAATGTCTGTCACCATATATGACATTAACGATGAAGCTTTAAATAAGGGAAAAGAACGCATCAAAAAATTAGCTAAAGTCTATCAATCAGAAATTGAAACAGCAAAAGAAGCATATAGTGATAAAGCTAAAAGTATCAAGTATAATAAAAACTTATTGCCTAGCTTAGACCATATTTTTCTTTCAAAAGTTGCCGATTCATTAGACTTGATTGCTGATTTACCAAACCAAATTACTTTTTCAAAAAACTTAGACCAAGCTGTAAGTGACGCCGATTTAGTAATCGAAGCTGTCCCAGAAACAGTTAGTATAAAAGAAGATTTTTATAAACAATTAGCTAAAGTGGCACCTTCAAAGACAATCTTTGCAACAAATTCTTCAACACTTGTTCCAAGTCAGTTTGCTGATATAACAGGACGGCCTGACAAATTTTTAGCAATGCATTTCGCTAACAATATTTGGCAAAATAATATTGTTGAAATTATGGGACATAAGGGAACTGACGACGAGGTTATCAAAGAAGCTTTGGCATTCTCAAAAGATATTGGTATGGTGCCTTTACATATTCATAAAGAACAACCTGGCTATATTCTTAATTCAATACTAGTTCCATTCTTAGAGAGTGCACTAGCATTGTACTATGATAAGGTTTCTGATTCTGAAACTATTGATAAAACCTGGAAGTTAGGAACAGGAGCACCGATGGGACCTTTAGAAATTTTAGATATTATTGGCATCGATACCGCTTATAATATCATGAAGAATTATTCAGATACCAACAGCGATCCTAATAGTCTTCATGCTCACCTTGCAAAAATGCTTAAAGAAGAATTCATTGATAAAGGACGTACCGGTAAAGCTGCTGGACACGGCTTTTATGATTACGACTAAACTATAAAAGAGGTTAGATAAAAATCTAACCTCTTTTATAATTCAACTAAAGAATAGTTGCACCAAGAACAGTTTTAAAATGATTTAAAGCCCATTGATGATTACTATCATTTAAGCTAGCTACAGCTGCTGCTGGGACCTCAATTTTATAACCTAAGTTATAAGCATCAATTGCTGTGTGTAATACACAAATATCTGTCAATACTCCTGTCAATATCAAAGTATCTACTCGTCTTTCACGTAGGCGAATATCTAAATCAGTGCCAGAAAAGGCAGAATAATGACGCTTATCTATCCAAAAAACACGACTATCTTCCTTAATAGTTTCATATAGAGTTCCCAAAGGACCATATAGGTTTCTACCAGAAGTCCCTTTAATATTATGCTCAGGAAAAAGATTGCTCTCTGGATGAAAAACATCTCCAATATCATGATTATCAATCGCAAAAAAAATATAATCCCCTGACCGGTATGCTTTCTCTGTAACGTCAGCTATAGCTGAAGCGATAGATTGCGCTGGTTTACCTGCCGTTAATTTCCCATCATCTGCCACAAAATCATATGTGTAGTCTATTGAGATGAGTGCTTTTGTCATTTTTCTTCTTATCTCCTCTTGATTTCAAAAAAGGAACTGAAAGCTACTCCCAGTCCCATGCTATGATTAATTATATTCTTTTAATTTGTCAAAAATACCTTCGTTAATAACTTTGAGGTATGTTCCCTTCATACCGAGTGAGCGGCTCTCAATGATTCCCGCAGACTCCAATTTACGAAGAGCATTTACAATAACGGAACGTGTAATTCCAATACGGTCTGCAATAACAGATGCCGTTAGGCGTCCTTCAAGTCCATCTAATTCTCCTAAGATAGCAGCTACAGCTTTCATTTCTGAATAAGATAGAGTGTTGATAGCCATTGTCACCGCTGTTTGTTTACGAATATTTTCTTCTAGATTTTCTGTTTGAAGGTTAAGTAATTGAATACCAACAACGGTGCTTGCAATTTCAACTAAAATCAAATCATCGTCGCTAAATTCTTTATCATTACGCCAGATAATAAATGTTCCCAAGCGCATTCCACCACCATAAATTGGAGCGATTGTTGTAATACCATCTTGGAAGTTTTCCTTTGTCTCAACTGGGAAAATTGACAAATCATTATCTACTGATAAGTTAGCTTCTGTATCATAAACACGACTAGCAGATTTAACATAGTAATCTGGGAATTGTTTTGTTTCAAAAAATTCTTCCACACGGTCAGTGTTTGTTTTATATTTCATGGCATAGCCAAGTAAGTTACCACCACCATTAATAATACATGCGTTACAGTCAATAATATCAGCTAATTGAGCCGCCATTGTATTATATGGTAGTTCGGCATCTAAGCTATCTACGGAACGCTGTAAGATGGATGTAATTTTTCTAGTTTTTTCTAATAAATTCGGCATTTCCTTCATCCTTTGTATGTTTTGCGTTACAATTATATCAAAGCATTTTAGCTTTTGCAAATCGATATCAGTACATTTTAAGAACTTCTATTGTTAATTTAATGTTTATCTAATAAAAATTCATTCTAGCGCTTGTATCGGCTTAAAAAGCGAGCCATTTTTTCTTGTAGTTCAGTCAATTCATCAACACGTGGTAAGTAAACAATTCTAAAATGGTCAGCGGTATTCATATTAAATCCTCTACCGTGTGTTAGTAATACTTTTTCTTGTTTTAAGAAATTAAGCACAAACTCTTCATCATTATCAATACGGTACATATCTGTATCAATTTTAGGGAAAAGATACAGTCCAGCATTTGGTTTTACAGCAGATAAACCAGGTATTTCATTAATTGCTTTATGGATATAATTACGTTGCTCGTAGATACGACCTCCTGGCAACAACATACTATCAATAGATTGCTGTCCGCCTAACGATGTTTGAATAACCTGTTGAGCAAGAACATTTGAACACAGCCTCATGTTAGCTAACATATTCAAACCTTCAATATAACCTTTAACATGTTGTCGCGGACCAGACAATACCATCCAACCAACGCGGAAACCACAGATGCGATGTGATTTAGATAAGCCAGATAAAGTAACTGTAAAAATATCCTCTGCAATAGAAGCAATTGGGATATGCTCCATTCCATCCATAACTAAACGGTCATAAACCTCGTCTGAAAAAATAATCAAGTCATTTTGTCTAGCGATATCCACAATCTCTTGCAGAATTTCACGCGGATAGACTGCTCCAGTTGGATTATTTGGATTAATGAGGACAATTGCTTTTGTTTTGGATGTGATTTTTGATTTGATATCATCAATATCAGGATACCAATTAGCTTCCTCATCACAAATATAATGCACAGCATTTCCACCAGCAAGGCTAACACAAGCTGTCCATAACGGGTAATCTGGCATTGGAACTAGAACCTCGTCATCATTATCAAGCAAAGCTTGCATTGACATAGAGATTCCCTCACTAACACCATTAACAATGTATATATCATCCATGTCAACATGGATGTTTTGTAACTGGTAATACTGCATAACAGCCTTACGAGCTGAAAAAATACCTTTCGAATCAGAGTAACCTTCTGATTCACGCGCATTCGTAATTAAATCACGAATGACTTCATCTGGCGCTTCGAAGCCAAAGGCAGCTGGATTTCCAGTATTTAACCGCAATATCTTTTCACCATTTGCCCTCATGCGGTCCGCCTCTTCTAAAACAGGGCCTCTAATATCATAAGCCACATGTTCCAGCTTCATTGATTTATCAAATATCTTCATAAAAATACCTCGTATCTTCCATTATAAAACAAATATTCTCAAAATTGAAACTTTTACTGCGGTTTATCAAGCGATTAAGTTAATATTAAGCTATTTCAGAAAACTAACATAAAACGCTTTCATTTTTCTAGAAAAAACGTTATAATATAGCTATAAAATGAATAACCAACATATCTAACTTACTCATCACTCACTCCTTCTGATAAGATGGCTAGTTGAGTGCAAGAGGTTATCTCTTTTGGTTATATTTAGAGGAGGACAGGCTTATGTCACAAAAATATGAACGCATCCTTGTCGCTATTGATGGATCAACAGAATCTGAACTTGCTTTTGAAAAGGCAGTTAACGTTGCTCTTCGCAATGATTCTGAATTAATCTTGACACATGTTATAGATACACGTGCTTTACAAAGCTTTGCGACATTTGATACTTATATCTATGAAAAATTAGAAAAAGAAGCAAAAGATGTCCTTGAGGAATATGAAAAACAAGCTCGTGAAAAAGGAGCAGATAAAGTTAGACAAGTCATTGAATTTGGTAATCCCAAAACATTACTTGCACATGATATTCCAGAAAAAGAAAAAGTAGACTTGATTATGGTTGGTGCAACAGGTCTTAATACCTTTGAACGTTTCCTTATCGGATCTTCCTCAGAATACATCCTTCGTCACGCTAAAGTAGATTTACTCATTGTACGTGACCCTAATAAAACAATGTAAATTTAAATACGCTCACTTTCTAAAATATCCTGAGTTATATTAACTCAGGATATTTTTATTTTCGATTTAAGGATTTCTGAATTTGGCTATCTAATTCACGTCGAATTGATGGCTCAGGAGCGAAATGTTCTTCCCAGTCGTCTGGTTTTAAAATTTTATGAGTAACAGGATCAAAATGAGCTTTGCCATCTGGAAAGATTTTCCCCATATTGGCCTCATGTACTGTATCAAAAAGAGGTTTTGGGTCGACTCCCATAAGAACAAAGGAGCCATAAGTCAGATAAAGTAAATCTGTTAAGGCATCCACTTCTCCCACTAATGGTGTTTCTGGATGGTCTTTAGAAATAACCTTATCTCTTGCTTTATCAATAGCTAAGTGTAAATTACGGATAGATTGGTCAAATACTTTTTGGTTACCTTGACTAGCAGCATACAAGAACTCAACGATTTCTTCTACTTTAAAGTCTGACCTGAAACCAGCTTCCTTACTGTCATATAAGCGTGGCGTTTCAATAGTTTCACCATCCATTAATAGATGGAAGGATTTTACTTTATTGAAATTCTCGTCACGACTACTGAATGTTTTTTCAATCTCAAATTGGATAAGTCCATAATGGGCTAATGCCTTAGAGATACCATCATCATTATTGTCAGCAGTTGTATAACGTGCATTTTCTCTCACTTGCTGACTAGCGTTCCCCATGGCAACACCAATGCCAACTTGAGATAACATCTCAATATCATTATCAGAATCTCCAAATGCTATCACTTCGGATAGATCAAAACCATAGCGTTGACCAACACGTTCAATTCCCTTAACTTTTGACTGCCCTTCAGAAATGACATCCATTGAGTAAGGACTGCTTCTTGTTAATTTAACACGAGGAAATTGTTTTTGAATTCGCTCTGATTCGCCCTCTGTTGCAACTAAAACGACCTGATAAATAGGTTCTCGTAAGATAACCATGAGGCTATCAATATTTTGAGGTTTAATCCGACGAATAAAATGCTTAAAGCTTCGTTCAATCGCTTTTGCCCATTTTCTCGGAACAAGGCTAGATACAATCTGCCCCAAACGGCTAGTTCCTAGACCAATAATACCTGAACCGAGTAATCCTGAGGCTGTTCCTAATGAAATTTCTCTTCTTCTTGCTCCAGCATAACGAATCAGACGATAGACAGTTGTCTTAGATAATTGATTGGTATAAATAATTTCACTTCTACTATAGATATATTGACCATTATAGGTTACAGCAAAATCTAAACCAAGGTTTTCTAAAAAAGGTTGTACAAAACTAGGACCTCGCCCCGTTGCTAAACCGACTAGTATTCCTTGGTCTTTCAAATTTCGAATTGCTTTAATTGTTGACTTTTGTACATTCTTACGATCATTAAGAAGTGTACCATCAATATCAAAAAATACTGCCTTAATTGCCACTGGGTCAACATCCCCTCTTTTTTATGATAAAATAAATTATATCACAACTTGAAAGAAGTATAAAATCAATGAAAAAAATCCTTGTTCTACACACAGGTGGAACGATTTCCATGAATGCTAACGAGAAGGGACAGGTCATGTCCAGCGCCGATAACCCAATGAAATACGTTGATTTATCATTAGATGACCTTGATTTGACTGTTGTAGATTTTCTAAATCTTCCCAGTCCTCAAATCACCCCTCATCATATGCTTGATATCTATCACTATCTGAAGCAACATGCCAGTAATTTTGATGGTGTTGTCATTACGCATGGGACTGACACTTTAGAAGAAACAGCATATTTTTTAGACACAATGATACTCCCTAAAATCCCAATCATCATTACCGGTGCTATGAGAAGCACAAATGAACTTGGTAGCGATGGCGTTTATAATTACCTATCAGCCCTCCGTGTCGCTAATAGTACTAAAGCTGCCGACAAGGGGGTGCTAGTTGTCATGAATGATGAGATACATGCTGCTAAATATGTCACAAAAACACATACAACAAACGTTTCGACATTCCAAACCCCTACACATGGCCCCCTTGGGATTATTATGAAACAAGACCTGCTTTTCTTTAAAGCAACTAAAGAGAGAGTTCGTTTTGATTTAGATAAAATTACAGGAACTGTTCCTATCGTGAAAGCATATGCTGGCATGGGTGATAGTGGTATCATTAGCTTTTTAAATTCTCAAAATATTAGCGGATTAGTTATTGAAGCACTCGGTGCAGGGAATATGCCCCCAAAAGCTGCACAAGAAATCGAAGAATTAATTGAGCAAGGTGTCCCTGTTGTTCTAGTGTCTCGCTGTTTTAATGGTATTGCTGAGCCAGTTTACGGATATGAAGGTGGCGGAGCAAAATTACAAGAATCTGGTGTCATGTTTGTTAAAGAACTAAACGCTCCCAAAGCCAGACTCAAATTACTCATTGCACTCAATGCAGGTCTCACAGGGCAAAATCTAAAAGACTATATTGAAGGTTGATAAAAAACTCTAGAAATATTTCTAGAGTTTTTTATTAATTTTCAGTTTGTAATACTCTCTCAACACTGCTAATAGGCATTTCTTGATTCGTTATTAATTGAAATGCTTCTGCTCCTTGATAAATCAGCATCCCTAGACCATTATAAGCATGTTTCACTCCATTTTGTCTAACAAATCGTAACAATGCTGTTTCTTTAGGCTTGTAAACCAAGTCGACAACTACTAAATTCGGTGTTAAAATTTCTGGATCGTTAATTAAACTATAATTATCTAATGGCCTCATTCCTAAACTAGTAGCATCAATATAAAAATGACTAGTTCTAATAGCGTCTTTAAATGCTGTCTTATTTTCTAGATAATCAACGACTACCTTTATTTGAAACTGTTTTTTAATTTTATCTGATAAGTCAATGACCTTATCGTAATTTGAGCTGTTACGATTAAATAATCTAATTTCCGCAACTCCCTCCATAGCTGCTTGAACTGCAACTGCTTTACCTGAACCACCAATACCAGCTATTGTAATTATTTTATTTTTAGCACTGAAACCTTGAGCTGCTAAAGCTTTAAAACAACCAATGCCATCTGTCATATGGCCTACTAAACGTCCGGTTCCACCTTGATTAACGATAGTATTTACAGCACCCACTAATTTAGCTTGAGGAGATAAATCATCTAGCAAAGGGATAACACTCTGTTTAAATGGCATTGAAACATTAACACCACGAATACCCAATGCCCTGACACCTCGAACAGCTTCTGTTAATTTACCCTCTTCTACTTCAAATGTCAGATAGGCATAATTCATGTTTTTTTCTTGAAAAGAGGTATTCCACATTAACGGGGATAGAGAGTGGCGTGCAGGATTGGCAATTAGACCAGTTAGTAAAGTTTCCCCATTTAATGAATTCATTGTATAACCTTCTTTCTTAACAATTTATTTCAGTTCATTTTACCAAAAACTGACTCAATTAAAAAGAGAGTATGTAATTTATACTCTCTCCCTTAGTTTAAGGCAATATATTACCTGCACTACGGTAAATATCATACCATTCTTTACGGGTTAAAGCGATATCATTAGCCTTATCAATCGCCTTTAAACGAGATGGATTCATTGAACCAACAATCGCCTGCATTTTGGCAGGATGACGTAAAATCCATGCAATCACAATAGCTTCGCTGCTAACATTGTAGTTTTTTGCCAGTTTAGCTATGGTTTCATTTAATTCCTTATAATCCGGATGATTAACAAATAAACCACGAGATAAATCAATTTGAAATGGAGACCAAGCTTGAATGGTAACTCTTTTAAGACGACAATAATCAACAATGCCATCATCATGTTCAATTGAAGCTTTATTTAACATGTTAACATTTAACCCTGCATCAAACATTGGTGTATGTGCTGGCGATAACTGAAGTTGATTCACTGCTAAGGGCTCGTCAAGGTAGGATTGTAACAACTCCATTTGAAACCGGTTTTGATTGCTAACACCAAAGTGTTTTACTTTACCTTCTGCCCTCAGTTTGGTAAATGCTTCTGCTACTTCTTCAGGCTCAACTAATACATCTGGACGATGAAGAATGAGAAAATCTAAATATTCTGTCCCTAATCTTTCTAAAATACCATCTACTGATGATAAAATATACTCTTTAGAAAAATCAAAATAACCTTCTCGTATCCCACATTTAGATTGAATAATCATTTTGTCACGATTGACATTTAAATGTTTGATTGCATCTCGAAAGCGTAATTCAGATAGCCCTCCCCCATAAATATCAGCATGATCAAAAAAATTAATACCCAAATCTAATGCTGTTCCAACTACTTCTTCAGCTTGTTTTCCTTTCAAGTCACTCATTCTCATACAACCTAAAGCAATTCGAGTTGCTTGAATGCCTGTTTGTCCAATGTTTTGTAACATATGCACCCCATTCTAATCTGTTTGTATTAACAGAAAGATTAATCAATTCATTATAACAAAATTTCTATGAAAAGGCTTACTATTACAAATGCAAAAAGCTGAGTAAATTTAACTCAACTTTTTTTCTGATACTCATTATTGACTAAATAAGTCGGTAAGAAAAATCTATTCTGAAAAGTACTATTATAAATTACAGTAATCATTATTGTCATAACATACCTCCACATCTGTGATAGGAATATCATATGACAGCAAGCTTAAACTGAGCTTAGCACAGCCTTAATAGAAACTTAATCAAAATCTGAATGTTGGCGTAAATTATCTAGAATAAGTGCCCATTCTGTATTTTCTTTCCAATTATTATCTTTGACAATATCACTAGCAACACGTCTGGCTTCTTCTAAAATAGGATAATCCTCAACGATATCAGCTACTTGAAATTCTGGAATTCCAGACTGACGAGTACCAAAGATTTCACCAGAACCACGCATTTTTAAATCCGACTCAGCTAAAACGAAACCATCTGTCGTTTCTGTCATGATTGTCATTCGTTTTTTCCCAGAATCAGTTTTGGGATTAGCCACTAAAACAGCGTATGATTGTTTATATCCACGACCAACACGCCCACGAAGTTGATGTAGCTGGCTTAATCCAAAACGATCGGCATCCATAATAATCATGATCGTTGCATTTGGGACATTTACCCCTACTTCAATAACTGTTGTAGATACTAAAATATGACTTTTTTTATCCTTGAAATCTTGCATTATAGCATCTTTTTCATCATTTTTCATACGTCCATGTACAAGAGCAACCTTAGCAATTCCTTCAAAATAAGTAGATAATTCAGCATGCAATGCTACTGCATTCTTTAAATCTAAAGCTTCTGACTCTTCAATCAACGGTGAAATGACATACACTTGAGCATCTTTTTGCAATTCACCTTTTACCCATTCCAACACAGTACCTAGCTGCTCGTGTTTCACCCAGCGTGTAATAATAGGTTTACGACCGGCAGGTAATTCATCAATAATAGAAACATCCATTTCTCCAAAAGCTGTGATTGCTAGAGTTCGGGGAATTGGGGTGGCTGTCATCATTAAAACATCAGGATTTTCTCCCTTTTCACGGAAAATTCTACGCTGTTTAACACCAAAACGATGTTGCTCGTCTGTAATTACAAGCCCCAGTTTATGGTACTGTACCGAGTCCTGGATAAGAGCATGAGTTCCTACAATCATATCAACCGAGCCATTTGCAATAGCTGCTAAAACCGTACGCTTAACAGCTGCTTTCATACCCGAAGTTAATATAGCGATTGATAAATCTGGAAATAACTCTTGCAGACTAATGTAGTGTTGTTCAGCTAGGATTTCCGTTGGAACCATCAAAGCCGATTGAAAACCTGCTGTATAAGCTGCATACATTGATAGACCAGCAATGACTGTCTTTCCTGATCCTACATCTCCTTGCAATAAACGATTCATATGAGCTCCCGATGACATATCAGATAATATTTCATCTAAAGAGCGCTTTTGAGCATTCGTTAGAATAAAAGGTAAAGAGGAAATTTTTGTCTCCATAGCATGTTTACTATAAAGAATAGGCAAACCATTTGTTTCAGATTTATTTTCGGATTTCAAAACTTGAAGGTTCATTTGAAAGTAAAATAATTCTTCAAATTTAATCCGACGGAGCGCTTGCTTATACTCTGTGATATCTTTTGGGAAATGCATAGCTAAACAAGCCTGACTACGACCCATCAATCGGTATTTTTCCAATAAAGTAGCTGGTAAATTTTCCTTCAATTCCAAATGCGCACTGATTTCAAAAGCTGACTTAATAGCTTTAATCAAAGTAGACTGTGAAATTCCCTGAGCTACGCGATAAACAGGTTGCATGTCATCTTCAACTTGAGCTAAAACCTTCATCCCAGTAATAGCTGATTTAGTTGCATCCCATTTACCAAAGACAGCTACCTCTTGACCAAGTTCTATTTTATCAGCTAAATAGGGTTGATTAAAAAAACTAACATTTAAGACAGCTTCCCCTTGACGCAACTTAAAACTTAAACGGTTACGTTTAAAACCATAATATTGTACATTAGCTGGAGTAACGACTAGGCCTGTAATGACTGCTTTTTCACCATCCACTAAATCAAAAACAGATTTTGATTTAAAATCTTCATAGCGAAACGGATAATAAAGAAGTAAATCTTCTACTGTATAAATATCTAATTTCTGAAATTTTTCTGCTGATTTTGGTCCAAATCCCTTAAGATTAGAAATTGGTGATTGTAATAGCATAAGATTCTCCTTCTAATATCTTTTATTATACTAAAAGATCACCAAAAAGGCGCCTCAAGAGCGCCTTTATTATGTCTAATTATTTATGGCCAATAACATAAGTTAATTGTGCAGCTTGTGCTGAACTAAAAGTACGGTAAGAGACAATACCACGTCCCATTGCATTAGATTCTGAAATAAGAACTGAACCATCTTTTTTAACTTCTTCAACAATAGCTACGTGACCGTAAGTGCCATCAGCACCAGCTTGTCCTGGTGAAAATGATACAGCATAGCCTACTTTTGGTGAATGTGTTGTTTCAAAACCAGCCTTATGTTGCCAATCTCCACCATTACCCATAAATGGATCAAATGTATAACCTAACTCTTTAGCGCGGTTAAAGACATACCATGTACATTCACCCCATGGATAAGTTGATGCAATATAGCTAGCTGTGTTAACTGCTGTTGATAAGCTAAAACCACTTGGTAAATCTGCTAAACTTGCTGTCGATAAAGCTTTCAAGGCAGCAGGAATTTCTGGTGTCCCTCCATGTTGATCAATCCAGCGATCTAAATCTTCCATAATCTGGGCACGACGTTTACCAGTTCCAGAGTTATCTGTATAATAAACACCACCCTCAGTAACTGTATTAAGTTGTCCAGAAGATAATTTCTGTGCTTTCAAATCTTGGATTTCAAAGCTAGAGTTGTTGTTTTTAATAATTGTATTTTTTGTCAACAACATAATTGCTTCTTCATCATTATAAGCACTAGCATGGCTAGAGTCATGATCAAAGGCACCATAACCAAACATATTAGCACCTGGCATCTTAGCCACTCCTTGAGTTCCCAATGAACTTTCAAGGACAGCAATAGCTACAATAGCACGGACATCTAAACCACTATCTTTTTCCCATTGTAATAACTTAGCACCATTGATACGATTAGAATCATATTGAATCCCTAAAGATTTTAAGTACCCATCTAATTGTTCAGCTTTGATACCGTAACGATGTGACAATAAATAGTGAGAGTAGGCATCCTGACCAGACCAGTGTTCTACGTAGAATGGCGTTGCTGTCACTGGTGAAATCGGTGTTGATAATAAGTTATCATCAAAGGATAAAGCAGGAACAGAAGCATTCTGATTTGTCTGAACACTTTCTATCTGAGACGGAGCGGGAGTTATTTTAGGCTCTACTAATGGTAAGGTAGGCTCAGGTTTTAATTCAGTCTTTGTTGATTGACCTGGCTTACTGTCTGCTTGACTACTGTTTGTAGTATTAGTGCTAGGAGTAGATGCTGTTGAAGCAGAATCAGATGTTTTAGCATCTTCGTTGGAAGAAGATTGATGTGATGAACTTGATGATGATTCATTGCTTGATGATGTCTCTGTCGTACCAATCTCTGTTTTTTCTGTTGAGATACTTCCTTCGGCTGAAGGTGAAGCAGTTTCTGAATCTGTAGGTTGTGTTTTTTCCTGTTTCTCTGCTTCAGAAGAACTTTCTGTTGATGCTGTTGCCATTGTCAGGCTTGTTTCTGGATTAATAGTTTCTGCTAAGGTCACTAAAGGTGATGATAGCGATAAGACTAAAGTGGATAACAACAAAGTTGCCATTACTTTTTGTTTTGACATATACTAATGATTTCCTTCTATAAAAATTGTCACTGATTAGTTTAACATATTTTTAAATTTTTTAAAACAGTTAACTACTGTGTCATTTGTTTTTAATAATATCTCGGAATACGATCGCTTAAAAGACAAAGTACTTCATAATTAATCGTCTGTCTTTTTTGAGCGACGTCCGTAGTTGTAATGTTACAACTACCTTGTTGACCAATCAAGGTTACTTTAGTTCCGATAGTATATTTTTGAGGTAAACGGATAGTCATTTGATCCATCGAGACACGCCCAATAATTTCACAAAGTTCTCCATTTACTATAACTGAAAATCCTTGCATATCTCGTGTCCATCCATCAGCGTAGCCAATCGGTACTGTTCCAACAAATTCGTCTCCAGTAACTTGATAGGTTGCGCCATAGCCAACTTGAGAACCATCGTGTAGTTGTTTAACATGTACTAGCTCAGACTCTAAACTTAAAGCAGGGTTTATAGGGTAAGGTAAGTCTAAATCAGTTCCACTTGGATTTAAGCCGTACATAACAACACCCAATCTAACGGCATTAAAAATTGTCTCACTATGCCAAAGGCTTGTAGCAGAATTACTAGCATGAACAAGGTCCGGACAATTATCTAATCCTGAAATAAAGTCTTTAAAAAAAGTAAGTTGTTGATTGAATTTACAGTTATCGGCTTCATCAGCTGTTGCAAAATGGGTGAAAATCCCCTTGACAGAGGCACCACTTTCCCCCAATTCAGAAATTAGCTTATTTCCTTCATCTAACTGGCGAACACCTATACGTCCCATTCCACTATCAACTTTGATATGTACTTCTAGACCAGATAAATCTACTGCTGATGTCTGACATAAACGTAACCACTCCAAGCTAGCAACTGTTAGAGTAATATTTTCATTTTTGGCTAGTATAACCTGCTCAGGCATAACAACACCTAATACCAATATCATTTTTACAATTCCTGCTTGACGTAGCTCAATAGCCTCATCTAAATTGGATACGCAAAAACCATCTACAATAGACTCAATGTATTTTGAAACTTCAACAGCACCATGCCCATAAGCATTAGCCTTAACTACAGCAAATGTTTTTTTATCACTTGGAATGTGCTCTTGTACAGATTTAACGTTATTTGCAATCGCCTCTAAATCTATCAAGGCTCTGGTTGGTCTATGATAACTTGAAATCATTTTTCTTCCTCCAAAATAACACTAGCTTGTGCATAATTACCACTATGAGATATTGAAACAAAAGATTTTCCATTAAACGGTTCTTTTGTAATCAAAGGCGCTCCTTTATCATCCGATAAAATTTCGATATCATGAAAATTAACTTTCCCAATTCCTGTTCCAAGTGCTTTGCTATAAGCCTCTTTTGCTGCCCATCGCCCTGTTAAAAAAGACATCTGACGCTTGGGATTGGAAATTCCTTTAAAAAGAAGCAATTCTTGTTCGGTCAAAACGCGTTCTGCAAAACGTTGATTACGCTCATATGCTTTAGTAATCGCCTCTATCTCTTGTAAATCAATTCCGTGTCCAACAATCATGTGTAACTCCTATAAGTTCGATACTTACAAACTATTGTAAATATCCCTAATTAGCATTTCTGTTTTATCCCAACCTAGACATGGATCTGTGATAGACTTACCAAAAACATCTGGTTTATCTTGTCTTCCATCTTCTAAATAAGATTCTATCAAAAAACCACGAACATAGTTTCTAATTTTAGTATGCCACTGTCGGTCTGCAAGTACTGATTTCACAATGCGAATTTGTTCTAAAAATTGCTTACCTGAATTGTCATGATTTGTATCAACAACAATAAAGGGATTTTGCAAATCAGTCTCTTCATAATGAGTAATAGTTTCTAAAAGGTTTTCATAATGATAATTAGGGATACTTCGATAGTCGGCATTATGATATCCTCTCAAAATAACATGTGACAGCAAATTACCATCTGTTCTAACTTGCTTATTTTGATAGAATAATTCCTGTTGATTTTGTGCTGCATAGACCGCATTAAACATGACTCTTAAATTACCAGACGTTGGATTTTTCATACCTACTGGTGCATCTATACCTGAAGATATAAAACGGTGTCCCTGATCTTCCACTGAACGCGCACCAATAGCATAGTAAGAAACTAAATCATCCATCACTGATAACATCTCTGGATAAAGTAATTCATCAGCTGTCAGGAGTCCAGTCTCTCGAATGATGTCATAGTGCATCTTACGTGCTTGAAAAAAAACTCCTAGTTTGTCAGAATGGTGAACTAAGCCTTTATAACCATCACCATTCGTTCTTGGCTTAGCGGTATAAACTCTCATAACCAAAAACATTTTATCTTTAAAGGCAGCTTCCAATTTAGCTAAACGCTTTGCATAAGTTAGCACCGCCTTTGGATTATCCGCAGAACAAGGACCTACTATTACTAGAAACCGCTGATCCTCACCTTTTATGATATTTTTTAACTCTTCTTCTTTGGCTAATTTTTTTTGGCTAACTTCTAGATCTAAGCTAGTTTTCTGCTTCAATATTTCAATATTAATTTTATCACTTAACTGATGAAATCCCATGTTTTTTCCTAATACAACCTAAGTCTATTAATAAGCTCTGCTATACAATATAGTCGTCATACTATTAGACAAGTAATGATAAAACAGTCTTCTCAGACTGTTTTATTTTTATTTTAAAATCATTGTTATTGTAAACATCTCAGACCATGACAATTTTTAAACTTCATGCCAGAGCCACAAGGACATTTATCATTACGTTTAATCCCTTGGTATTCTGGTGATTCATTATTCATAGGTACATGTTGTGCCGAGATATTTTGCTCTGCTGTTGTCGTAGCATGTTGAGAAGCACGTTCACGCTCTTGTTGATGAATTTGAGCTTTCATCAATGTACGTGTCACATCAAACTCAATCGAACCAATCATATCTTGGAACATACGGAAACCTTCTGATTGATACTCAACGATTGGGTTATTTTGAGCATAACCACGAAGTCCAACGGAGTTACGTAATTGATCTAAGGCATCAATATGCTCTGTCCATTGATTATCCACTACCATCAAGATTAAGACTTTTTGGAATTCGATAATAGCTTCTGGATCTTTTAATTTAGCAATTTGTTGCTCATAAACAGCTAAGGCACGTTCATAAAGAAGTTCTTTAATTTCAGCCTCTTTTAGACCACGAAGTTCTGAAACTGTGATAGCTTCTTCATCTAATAACGCCGATCTTGCAAAATTAACAATAGCTTCTGCTGCAGTATTTTTATCGCTTCTGCTATGTGCATCAACTGCTCTTTTAATCGTACGTTTAATCATCCCTTTGAGCTCTGGTCCTAAATCACGCTCAGCAGTAATCACTTCTCTACGGTTAGCATAAATAATCTCACGTTGTTCACGCATAACATCATCGTATTGCAAGACTTGTTTACGTGTGTCATAGTTATTACCTTCAACGCGGCGTTGAGCTGATTCAACTTGTCGTGTCAACATTTTTGATTTAATAACTGTATCATCTTCAGCTAAATTCATTCGCTCAAGAACCACTTTAATACGATCTGTACCAAAGCGACGCATCAAATCATCTTCTAACGAAAGATAGAATTGTGATTCACCTGGATCTCCTTGACGACCCGAACGACCACGAAGCTGGTTATCAATACGACGGCTTTCATGACGCTCTGTACCAATAACACATAAACCACCAAGTTCACGAACCCCTTCACCAAGCTTGATATCAGTACCACGACCAGCCATGTTGGTTGCGATTGTAACAGCACCACGTTGCCCAGCATTCATAATGATTTGAGCTTCTTTAAAGTGATTTTTAGCATTCAAAACTTCATGTGGTACTCCAGCAGCAACTAATTTTCTAGAAATTAAGTCTGACGTTTCAACAGCTACTGTACCAACCAGTACAGGTTGTCCTTGTTCATAACGTTCTTTGACATCTGCTACCACCGCTCTAAATTTAGAGTCAAGAGTTGGATAAAGTAGATCTGAATGATCTATACGTTGAACAGGACGATTTGTTGGGATAGGAATAACGCGCATATTATAAATTTCACGAAACTCTTCTTCCTCAGTCTTACCAGTACCAGTCATTCCTGCTAATTTATGGTACATACGGAACATATTTTGGTAAGTAATTGAAGCGCTCGTTTTTGATTCTTCTTGGATTGGCACTGACTCTTTTGCTTCAATAGCTTGGTGTAAGCCATCTGAGAAACGACGTCCTTCCATCGTACGACCGGTAAATTGGTCCACAATTAAAATCTCTTGTTCTTCACTAACCACATAATCAATATTTAACAACATAATATAGTTAGCTCGAAGAGCGTTATCAATGTAGTGAGTTAAGGCAACATTTTCGAGATCATACAAGTTATTTAGATGGAAATAGTTTTCAGCCTTGTCAATACCTGTATCTGATAAACCAATTGTTTTTGTTGGAACATCAATGATATAATCATCGCTATTAAGCGTTTTTACAAACATGTCCGCACGTGTATACAGTTGGTTCATCTCAGAGCTTACAGGACCTGAAACAATCAATGGCGTCCTAGCTTCATCGATTAATACAGAGTCAACCTCATCAACCAAAGCATAGTTGAGTGGGCGTTGCACCATATCTTCTTGGCGAACAACCATATTGTCTCGAAGGTAGTCAAATCCGACTTCTGCGTTAGTTGAGTATGTGATATCACAATTATAAGCTTCGCGTTTTTCAAATGGTGACTTAGCTGCTAAGTTAATCCCTACAGATAATCCAAGCCAACTATAAACCTCACCCATTTCGGTCGCATCACGTGTTGATAAGTACTCATTAACAGTAATAACATGAACACCTAATCCTGAGATAGCATTTAGATAAACAGGCATTGTCGCTGTTAAAGTTTTTCCCTCACCAGTACGCATTTCTGGAATATCACCATGGTGAAGAACGATACCACCCATAATTTGGACGTGGTATGGGTATAAACCTAATACACGTTTAGAAGCTTCACGAACTACCGCAAACGCTTCCGGTAACAATTGATCTAAAGTTTCACCATTTTGATAACGTTCTTTAAATTCTGGAGTTTTTGCTTGTAAAGCTTCATCTGATAACGCAGCCATATGATCTGCGTAAGAGTCAACTTTCTTAGCTATTTTATCTAATTTTTTTAATTCACCCTTGTCATTTTCAATAACAGTGCGTAGAATATTTGCCATTCTAATTCCTTTCGATACTCTTATCACCACATTTTACCATAAATAATGTTGTCTTTCAATAAATGGTCGTTTTAATCGAGATTAAAAAGAGTGGTATCCCCACTCTCATTATTTTTTAACATGACTTGCTATAATTTCTAACTGTCCATCAATATCCCATTTGACAACATCATTTGGCAAGATAAAGTGGTCACCTTTTTTAAGTGTATAAACTTTGTTATCTACTGTAATGTGACCCGCTCCGTCTAAGACACTAACCAAAAGGTAGGGTGCAAATTGTTTAAAGTTGGTAACACCAGAAATTTCCCATTTATAAACTGTAAAGAAATCATTTGAAACTAATAAAGTTGAAGATAGATGTTTTAACTTCATATTGGCAGGAACAGTATTGGCAGGTTTACCAATCGTGAGAACATCTATTGATTGTTCAATGTGTAAATCACGTAATTTTCCTGAAGCATCTGGACGATCAAAATCATAAACACGATAAGTAGTATCACTAGATTGCTGTGTTTCTAAAATTAATATCCCTTTACCTATAGCATGCATTGTCCCACTTGGAACGTAGTAAAAATCCCCTGATTTAACAGGAATTCGGGTTAAAAGATGTTCCCAATCTCCAGATTCAATCATTTGGCGAAGTTCTTCTTTAGTTTTAGCATTATGACCATAGATAATTTCAGATCCTTCATCAGCAGAAATAATATACCAACATTCTGTTTTACCAAGTTCACCTTCATGTTTAAGAGCATAAGCATCATCCGGATGAACCTGTACACTAAGCCAGTCATTAGCATCTAAGATTTTAGTTAGTAAAGGAAAGACAGTATCATCAGGGTTGCCAAATAAGCTTTTTTCACCTTGATACAGCTTATCTAAAAAACAACCTTTAAAGCGACCATTCTTAACTCTTGAGACACCGTTAGGATGAGCTGAAATAGCCCAATATTCTCCTGTTGTTTCACTTGGAATATCATAGCCAAATTCATCCCTTAACTTTGTTCCACCCCAGATTTTATCGTGCATGCTTGCTTCTAAAAATAATGGTTCCGACATAAGAATCCCCTATCTTTTGTAAAATTCAAGCCTATTATAGCATTTTATCCATCATATCGCTTACTTTTTTTAATCTTTTATTTGCTAACTAAACTAAGTAGTGGCTTAAGGGTTTTATTAACCTTTTGATATTTTCTTTGCTAAAGCAAAATTTCCTAACGTTGCAGAACCATTTTCTTCTATAGCTGGTGTCACAATATAATCAGACAAATCGGGAACTGGTAAATACCCATTTAATAAAGTTGCAAATGTCTGGCGAACACGTCTTAACATGTGTTCTTGTGCCATGACGCCTCCACCAAATACAATGACTTGTGGACGATATAATACAGTTGCTTGCATCGCAGCCTGAGCAATATAATATGCTTGAACATCCCAAACCATTGAATTTTCTTCAATCAATTCACCACGAATACCAGTCCTAGCTTCTAGAGTTGGACCAGATGCCAAACCTTCTAAACAGCTATTATGAAACGGACAGATACCTTTAAAATCATTTGCTTGGTCCTGCGGATGCATCACCATATAAGTATGACCTGCTTCAGTATGACCAGTTCCTCCTATAAATTCACCCTTTTGTATAGCTCCTGCACCAATTCCTGTACCAATGGTGTAATAAACAAGTGAATCAATATTGTTACGAGCTATAACTTCACCATAGGCAGAGCTATTAACATCTGTTGTGAAATAAAATGGAACATTGAAATCTTTAGAAATTAAGCCGAGTAAATCAACATTAGCCCAATGTAACTTTGGGGTCGTTGTGATATAACCGTATGTCTTTGATTTTTTATCAATATCAATGGGGCCAAAAGAACCAATAGCAACTGCCTCTAACTTCTTTTCAAATCTTTTAAAGAAATCAACAGTCTTTTTAATCGTTTCTTGAGGCGTCGTTGTTGGAAATTGCATTTTTTCTACAACTTTTAATTCCTCATCACCAACTGCACAAACAAACTTTGTCCCACCTGCTTCAATACTACCATATAACTTTGTCATCTTTTTTCCTATCTATAATCTCTATCTCAAAGACAAAGGTTGGGATAATTATCCCAACCTTTAATCCTCACTTAACATCAATAATCATGTCACCTGTAGTAACAACACCCTCTTTTACCAATGGTATAACATCAGCAAAATCAGCTGTATTAGTCACAATAATCATAGCTGTATTATCCAGACCTGCTTCTGCAATCTTGGCTGAATCAAAGGTGCCAAGAATATCACCTTTTTTCACTTTTTGGTCTGCCTTTACTTTAGAAGTAAACCCTGTGCCATTCATGGTGACAGTATCAATACCTATATGAATCAAAATTTCTGCACCTTTATCTGATTTGATACCGTAAGCATGACCTGTTTCAAAAGCAATTTGGACAAAACCATCAACAGGTGAGTAAATTGTATTACCGCTTGGTTTAATAGCAAGGCCATCTCCCATAATACCTGATGAAAAGACTGGGTCACTTACTGTATCAAGAGCAATAACCTGTCCATCAAGAGGGCTAACAATCGTTTCTGCCCTTAATTGGCTAGTTTGAGTAATTGTTGGATTGTCATCTGTTTCTTCAACCAAAGGACTAACTTCAGCTACTACTTTTTCATCTTTATCTTCATATCCAAACATATAAGTTAATACAAAAGCCAAAGCCGTAGTTCCAATCACCATAATAAGGTACTTAACAATTTGACCATTTAAATAAAGTAATGTTCCTGGGATAATGGTAATACCAAAACCAGTTCCTGCTAATTTCAATATTGAAGCTAACCAGCCACCTGCTGCTCCTGCAATTAATCCCATAATAAATGGCTTACCAAAACGTAAGTTTACTCCAAATATAGCCGGTTCTGTAATACCAAGTCCAGCTGAAAGCGCTGCCGGAAAAGCAAGGGCTTTTAATTTTTTATTTTTTGTTTTAACACCAACTGCCAAAGTAGCACCTGCTTGTGCTGTCATAGCAGCTGTAATAATAGCATTAAATGGATCTTTCCCATCAGCAGCAATTAACTGAGCTTCAAGTAAATTAAAGATATGATGGACACCTGTAACAACAATTATCTGATGAACACCACCTAAAATAAGACCTGACAGGCCAAGAGGTAAATTAAGGACAAATTTTGTCCCTGCTAAAACATAGTTTTCAACTGAATGGAAAATAGGACCAATGACAAAAAGTGCTAAAATTGACATAACTGTAAAAGTTAGGAACGGCACTAATAGTAAATCAAGAACATCTGGGATTTTCTTATGCAACCATTTTTCAAGTTTAGCACCAAGTAAACCTACAAAGAATGCCGGCAATACTGAATTTTGATAACCAACTACTGGAATAAAGCCGAAAAATTTTATGGGATGGGCATCACCTGAGGCCACTGCCCAAGCGTTTGGAAGGGCAGAGTTGACCATCATCAATCCTAATACGAGACCGATAACAGGATTTCCACCAAAAACTCTAAAAGCTGACCAAGAAATCAAGGCAGGAAAAAAAGCAAAGGCCGTGTCAGTCAAAACGACAGTATAGGTATAAAAATTAGAACTTGAAAATGCTTTTGAAGTCGTCCCAAATAAAGCTAAAACTGTATCATTATTAATCGCACCGCGAATTCCCATAAATAAACCAGTAGCAACAATGGCTGGCAACAATGGAACAAAAACATCACCGAAAGTACGAATAGCTCGTTGGAAAGCATTCCCTTGTTTAGCCGCTTCTGCCTTTTGATCAGAGGTTGACGAAGTTGGCAAACCTTGAGCTACTACTTCATCATAAATCTTATTAACAGTACCAGTTCCAAAAATAATTTGATATTGACCTGAATTGAAAAATGCTCCCTGAACTTTTTCGATATTTTCAACAGTATTTTTATCAATGACTGTCTCATCTTTTACCATAACGCGAAGACGAGTGGCACAGTGTGCTACGCTACGCACATTACTAGCACCACCAATCGCATTAATGACTTGTTTAGCAATTTCTGTATTTGAAGCCATCTATAAATCTCCTTTGATGTTTTGAAAGCGTTTCATTTTATTTACTCTAATATTCTAGCACGTCTCATAAATATATGTCAAGCGTTTGACATAAAATAATATTTTTTGATATTAAGAGTTGATTTCAAAAGAGAAAACGTTTACTATATAGTTATTAGATATTAAGACAGTCAAGGAGTATCAAATGAATTTACCCACTGAAATCCGCTATCGTCCTTATGATGAATGGACTGAAGAAGATAAGGAAAATATTGTAAAGAATGTCTCAAAATCCCCTTGGAGAGCAACTTATCACTTAGAAGCTAAAACAGGGCTTTTAAATGACCCAAATGGCTTCTCTTACTTTAATGGAAAATTCCATCTTTTTTATCAAAATTGGCCCTTTGGAGCTGCACATGGTTTAAAACAATGGGTACATACAGAATCAGATGATTTAGTTCATTTCAAAGAAACAGGAATCAAGCTTAAACCTGACCATGTCAATGATAGCCATGGTGCATACTCCGGTTCTGCATTAGCCATTGACGATAAGCTTTTTCTTTTTTATACTGGTAATGTCCGTGACATGAAATGGAACCGTGACCCCCGCCAAATTGGAGCATGGATGACAAGTGATGGCAAGATTACAAAATTTGATAAAGTCCTTATTTCACAACCAAATGATGTCACTGAGCATTTTCGTGACCCTCAGATTTTCAATTATGATAATCAATTCTATGCTGTTATCGGGGCGCAAAATAGTAAAAAATGCGGATTCATTAAATTATATAAAGCACTTAATAATGACATCCATCATTGGGAGTTTGTGGGAGATTTAGATTTTGGTGGTACTGGATCTGAGTATATGATTGAATGTCCAAATATTATTTTGGTCAAAGGAAAACCTGTATTACTTTATAGTCCTCAAGGACTAGATAAAAACGAATTGGACTACCAAAACATTTATCCAAATACCTACAAAATCGGACAATATTTCGATGCTAACTCATCTAAGATAGTTGAACCATCCCCTATCTATAATTTAGATTATGGTTTTGAAGCCTATGCTACTCAAGGATTTAACACTTCTGATGGTCGTGCCTTTATCGTGAGTTGGATAGGCTTGCCAGATATTGATTATCCTAGCGATCAATTTGATTATCAAGGAGCTATGAGTTTAGTTAAAGAGTTAAGCATAAACAATGGGAACCTTTATCAATATCCCGTTCCTGCTATGAAAAATCTTCGTCAACATCAAGCAGAATTTAAAACACAACTTCAAACTAACAACACCTATGAATTAGAATTACTAGTTCCTAGAAACGATCTTTCTTCATTTGTTCTCTTTGCTAATCCGAAAGGACAAGGACTATCCATTACTATTGATACTGCAAAGGGGAAAGTTATCGTTGACCGCTCACAAGCCGGACAGCAGTACGCCACAGAATTTGGTACTAGTCGCCAGTGTGACATTCCAAAAGATGCTACTAGTGTCAATATTTTTGTCGATAAGTCCATCTTTGAAATCTTTATAAATAAAGGAGAAAAAGTATTTACGGGACGAGTCTTTCCAGATGCAGAACAATCAGGAATTCAACTAAAAGAAGGACACGTTCATGGTAAATATTTTGAATTAAAATATTAATATGGTTGCAAAATTAACAGATGTTGCTGCACTTGCCGGTGTTAGCCCAACGACTGTATCACGCGTTATTAACAAAAAAGGCTATTTATCTCAAAAAACAGTCACCAAAGTCAATGAAGCCATGAGAACCCTTGGTTATAAACCTAATAATTTAGCACGTAGCTTACAGGGAAAGTCCGCTAAATTAATTGGACTCATTTTCCCCAACATCCGTAACATTTTTTACGCTGAATTAATTGAACACCTTGAAATTGAGTTGTTTAAGCATGGTTATAAAACTATCTTATGTAATAGTGAAAAGGATCCTATCAAAGAAAAAGAATACCTCGAAATGCTAGGAGCAAATCAAGTAGACGGTATCATTTCAAGTAGTCACAACCTAGGAATTGATGATTACGAGAAAGTTGAGGCTCCCATAGTAGCATTCGATAGAAATTTAGCTCCACACATCCCTATCGTCTCATCTGATAATTTCTTTGGAGGAAAAATGGCTGCTCAAACCCTTAAAAAACATGGCTGTCAAAAGATGATTATGATTACAGGGAATGATAATTCAGATTCTCCTACTGGACTTAGGCGGCTAGGTTTTTCCTATGAATCAAAGGAATCCAAAGTTATCACAGTCACAAATGGGCTATCTAACATGAGACGTGAGATGGAATTAAAATCAATTATCTCAACTCACAAACCAGATGGTATTTTTACATCAGACGACTTAACTGCTTTATTAGTAATCAAACTTATCAGCCAACTAGGGTTGTCCATTCCAGAAGATATCAAAGTGATTGGATATGATGGTACAAGTTTCATTCAAGATTACGTCCCACATCTAACCACTATTAAACAACCTATTCGAGAAATTGCGCAATTGATGGTTGAAATACTCCTAGCTAAAATTGAGGGGCAAAAGACAAATAAGGATTATATTTTACCAGTCAGTCTCATCCCTGGTAGTAGTGTTTAGGAAATCATATTTATAAAATAATTTTTAGTAATAGTTATTTTTCAAAGCAAATTAAAAATGTGGAAGAATCTTCTTCCACATTTTTAATTTTCATTTGTTATAAATTGGCTTAATAAACCATTGACAAATTTTGCTGACGTCTCATCTGAATATTTTTTAGCAATCTCGATAATCTCATTTAGAGCTACACGATCAGGCGTTTCATCAAAATATTTAATTTCATAGAGGCCTAAGCGTAAGAGAGATTTATCAACCAATGTTAGACGTTCTAAGCTCCATCCTGATTTTAAGTGACTAGAAATCAAAGTATCTAATTCATCCTTGTGATCTACAACACCATTAACAAGATTAAGTAAAAAGATTGGAACCTCTAAAACTTTGTCTTCAGATACTGTTTTATCATAACCATAAGCAAAGTGAGCCGCATCAATAAACTCTCCACCAGTTTCTAAGCTAAATAGTGTTTGAAAAGCACGTTCACGTAAATCACGTCTTGAATCTTTAAATACACTAGTCATCTAAGAAATCCTCATCAAACAATGACTTCAAGTCTGGTTTTGGTGTTTTCTCTGGAACAATACCTTCAACATGGATATTGACCGAAGAAATTTTTACTTCTGCCATGTCATATACAGCTGTTTTGACAGCTTGTTGAATAGCAATTGAAACTGCTGGTACATTTACACCATACTGCAAGTAAACATAAATATCTGCAGCTACTGTATCATCTTCTTCATTTTTAAGGTAGACACCTCTACCTAGAGATTTCTTACTAAGGCTATCCGTTACCGCTTTGTTACGTAACGAATGAACACCATCAACTTTAGTTGCAGCAATACCTGTAATTACCTCAAGTACACGTGGTGAAATGACAATTTCTCCAAGATTTTCAGTTGTCATAGCTTATCCTTTCTTTTAGTGTTTACTAAGGTTTTTCCTTAGTAGAGTAAATTCATCATGAATCTACTTAACACTTTTTTGAGAGTCATTAGGCGCGTGAAACGTAAGTTCCTTCTGCTGTATTGATTACTAACTTTTGTCCAGCTTCAATAAAGTCTGGAACGTTAACAACAAGTCCTGTTTCCATAGTTGCAGGTTTTCCTGAACCAGTTACAGTAGCACCTTTGATTGATGGTTGAGTTTCAGCAACTGTCAATTCAACAGTTATTGGAATTTGAACACCAATAACTTCTGTTCCATAGAATTGAATTTTTACTTCTGAGTTTTCAAGAATGTAGAGTAATTCATTTTCAATGTTAACAGTTGGAATTTCATATTGATCGTAAGTTTCATTATTCATGAAGTAAGCTGTATCATCCATCTTATAAAGGTATTGAGCAGGTACAGTTTCAATAATAGCTTGCTCAAATTTTTCTTCAGGACGGTAACTTGTATCAAAAGTTGAACCAGTACGAACATCACGCAATTTCATACGCATGATTGTGTTACCTTTACCTGGTTTGTGGTGGCTAGCTTCAAGAACACGGATTAATTTCCCATCAGCCGTTTCAAAAGTCATGCCTGCTTTAAGCTTACTTGCTTCAATCATTTATTAATACCTCTTTGTAAAAATTATTTATCAACTCATTTTATCACAAATAACCTGCTTTCTCAAATAGTTTATTGATTTGGTATGTGTCTGATTTCTTGATAAATAAATAAAATCACCAAGAGGGCGTAAATAAGACTGAAGCACTTGACACTTTCCTCTTACTTCAGTTTTGATAACAGTTTTAATATTATACCGATATCTTGACTAAAATTGAAAGACTGTTTAGGTGTTTTTGGTGACTTTTTAGTAAATTTTGATAAAGGTAGTAAACTATAGTTGTCTTATTGAAACAGATAAAATAAATCACCTACGGAGCTATTCGTATGAAAATGTAGCTATTCTCGATATAAGTTTTAGATACGAACTTAATTTGCTCTATTGAAGCTGTAAAGGAAATCAGGGGGGTGTTGGTGGACGTGCGCTAAGCATTGGTACTGATTTTGGTGATACCAATCTTGCTTACTACATCAGGTAGCTCTCTGTTTTAGTGCCATATGCAATTGGAATAAGAGCTGTCATTGGTATTGAAGGAGCTCTAGCCCACTGATCATTGAATTACTAATTTAGGAGGTGGAATGATGAATTTTAATATGTCTCATTATAGAAAGTTACAACTATGTCGTTTTCTAATCGTACAGATACCTGCGCTGGCTTTATTAGCTATTCTTTTATACGGGATTTTCCTAAAGTACAGTCTATTTTCAAAAGTATTTTTTCTTATCTTTTAGGGGTTGAAATAGTTATCAATTTTGGGAAGTACATACCAGTTTACACCAACCACAATTTGTCGAGTAAAGAATTGTAATTTAGTAAAGCCTTTTTCGTTTTCTTCTGATAAGTGTATCATGACATCTATCAATAGCATCTTCACACTAGTAGCATATTGATTTGTTTTTGAGTAGAATTTACTTTTTAGATTATTTCTATTCTACACTAGTCTTTCCCTTTGGAAGATTCTTTCCCTCTTTATTTTTCCATTTTTCAATGAGACGAGAAACTCTTTCTTCCTCCTCATCATGGTAACCTTCAAAAACAACTTCATCAATATCTTCTTGATTAAAATAGTAAACTTGTTCAAGGTTTAAACCCTCAGGAAAAATTCCACCTAGGTAATCAAAATAAACTTCTTGTCCTTCTTGCTCAACAATTGCACCTCTATTTACAATAACTCATTTTTGATTGCCATCAATAAGATAGACAACACTCCCTACTGGTAATAACATACTTCAGTTCTCCCCGATATAATAATTTTTTTCCATTTAACGATGGTTGAAACTCAATGAACTTTATAAAAAATAAACTGTTTGAAAAAATAAATCCAAATAAAAATAAGTTTGAAAAGTTTTCGTCCCACAATGCCATTCCCCATAGAATGATATAAGAAATTATGATTGATAATATTACTATAAATGGGCTCTTCCGTTTTTGATTATTATATTTCAAAAAACTAGATTTATATTTGGAAAGATCTAATGCTTTATTTCTCCGATTTAATATACATATAGCTAAAACAAGACTAAATATGCTCAATAAAATAAAAAGATAAAAATGTTCTAATATTAAATGCGATCTTGTTAAGTATGCAATATTTATATTTTTGGGAAAAATTGAGATATGAACTAAATAAAATAAAAATAAAATTGTAAAAGTTTTTAAAGATAAAGGCGACTTTTTTTGTTTACTAAAAAAGTCTTATAATCCGCATTCACATCATAAATTTGATATTTTTCTACTCTTTCTGGAAAAATACCTATAAAATAATCTTTTATATCACTAGGATTGGCATAATCAATAATGTAATAACGTCCACTAATACTAACTAGATAATATCTAAAATTAAGTTTTGCTACAAGCTCAACCCGTCTATAACTTTTTATTCCCATTAGTTCACGTACCTAACTATTTATTTTTGTAAAATGTTTACCAATATTGTTAATTACATTTCCTGTACTACTTATAACATTTCTAAATGATTTAGAATTATTATATAATGCTTTTACACCAATCGAAGCAACTGCTCCTATCACAGGTGCAATTTCAGTACCAATTGCTAATATCTTATTCAATCACTACTCCTTTTATATATTGGTTCCACTATTACTATTTTTTTCTAATTCGATCAATACCTTTTTTCTTTTATAAGGTCTATATTCCAATATTAATATTAGTACAGACACAAAAAGTATTCCCAAAATAATGAATAAATTGAAATCTAAAACTTGTAGAAATAATTTAAATAAAAGTAGGATACTAAAACTTAATATGAAAGAGATTGAAATTATTAATATATTATGTACTTTAGCATCTTTAATAAATTTTTTTAACTGTCCAGGGAAAATTTCTAGCTCTTCATAATCATTTTTTCTTCTCATCAATTTTACTGTAAATCCTGAAACTAGTATCAATAAAGATAAATATACAATAGAAAATAAAATTGAAAAATTTGAAATTTCTAGATTTTCACTTATACTTTGAATTATTTTTCCAATAATAGTTGAAATAATAGGAGTTAGTAGCATTATACCTGTGCTATTTTTTTTAGATTAGATTTATATAATTTTTTCGTTTTCATATCATAATAAACAGCATTATCATGAAACCATCCTAAATTAATAAGATTATTTGTTTCTATTTCCGTTTTCAAATCTTGCTCCTTAATTATATAAAGTACCTAAACTATTATTAGCTGAAATGGACTTACCAATATTTTTGATAGTTCCTTGTCCATATTGATGATATCATCTTTATAGTTATCATACACCCAATCAAATGCCATATTAGCATAAACTGGATTTACATCTATTGAGGTCAGCAACAATATCTTTTCTCTTTTTTGTAAATTATTTTTGCAATTCGAGATTCCCAGCAGTACTAATTTTAGATGTTGATAATAGATGGATCAGCTATTCTATTATCAACATCTAAAACTTTCTGTGAAAAATCATTAGGAATAATGACTATTAACTGGTGATCACCTTTTTTAGGCCATTTTCAGTAATCCCACGACTAACAATTGACCAATTTTGAGAATTATCTCGTTCAATATATTTAACATAACTGGCCCTTAGCTTAAACGATAAAACCTTCAAGGAAGATAGGCATATGCTCTATCTTCCTCTTTACTCTTCCATCCCTAGTGTTACCTCTGGAACATCATGTTGAACATAAGCAACTCCTTTTGCTTCCATAAGTTCAATAGCAAATGGGTGTGGGCGATAATTAGCTTTATAAGTAATTTTCTTAACCCCGGCTTGCAAGAGCGCCTTGGTGCAATTGATACAAGGAAAATGCGTCACATAAATTTCTGTATTATTAGTAGAAATACCTTCTTTAGCACACTGAATAAGGGCATTCATCTCAGCATGAACAGTCCTAATACAGTGACCATCTTCCATATAATGTCCTACTTCGTTACAGTTATCTGTCTCAGAGACTCCTCCGTTATAACCTGTAGCAATGATGCGATTATTTTTGACTAAAACAGCTCCAACAAAAGCACGGTCACAGGTAGAACGTTTAGAAATCAACTCTGCATTTGCCATAAAATAATCTTCCCAAGAAAGTCTATTCATTCTATTTTCCTTTAAAGTACAATTAATTCTTTAGGTGCAGATGTCAATACTTCGCAACCTGTTTCCGTTATTAATAAATCATCTTCAATACGAACACCGTATTTATTATCGAGATATATTCCTGGCTCGTCAGTCACTACCATCCCAGATGCAATCACTCCCTCTGACTTACCAAAATAAGGAATTTCATGAACATCAAGCCCCATACCATGCCCTATACCGTGGGTAAAATGATTACCGTATCCAGAATTTTCAATTACTTGTCGCGCCAAGTAATCATAATCACAACGCTTCATTCCTGATTTTACATTATCAATAATAGCTTGATTACTTTTCAAAACGATATCGTAAATCCCGCGTTCCTCATCAGTGACATGACCGATATGAATCGTACGTGTCATATCACTAACATAGTGCTGATAGTAACAACCAAAATCTAAAGTCAGAGTTTCTCCCGATTGAATAGTCTTCTGACTCGCAACCCCATGTGGCATCGCTGATCGATGTCCAGATGCTACAATAAAATCAAATGAAGGACTAGTTGCTCCTAATTCTCTCATGCGAAAGTCTAAAAAATTAGCAACTTGCAATTCAGTTGTTCGATCAGGTTTTATAAAATCCAACACATCTAAAAAAGCTTGGTCCGAAATACGACAGGCTTGACGGATGATCGCAAGTTCTGTTGCATCTTTAATCATACGTAACTTTTCAACAACAGATGGAGCTTCTATCAAGCTATAATCTTCAAAAACTTCCACCATATGTTTGTACATATGATAAGAGATATCAGTTTCAAAACCAATCGCCATCAAGGCGTCATCTCGAATAATTTTCAAAATAGCCGCAAGTGGTTCTCTGCTAATGATAATATCAAACTCTCTTACAGTATTCTTTGCTATCAAGGCGTATCGTGAATCTGTAACAAAAATCCGGTGTTTTGGACTAATGAGTACCGTTGCATTAGTTCCTGAAAAACCAGTCAAATAAAAAATATTTGTTAAATTCGTTATTAAGAGTGCGTCACATGATAATTGTGAAATTGCTGTTTGACATCTAGTTAGACGTTGTTCAAAACCCATAAGAAACCTCACTATTCTAACCTTAATTAGGTTAATTTTATCATCTTTTAAGACATTTAGCTATAAGAAAAGCAACTCATTTCAGTTGCTTTTACTTCACTATTCTTTTATATTAAGAGCTTCTTTTAATGCTTTAACTTGCATCTCAGCATACGCTTCTGGATTTGTCTTAGCTAATGTCTTTATCTCCATAGCTTTCACTGGGTTTACTTTTGCTTGCAAAGTCATCTGTTCTTTTAGTTTAGCCGCAGCCGATTCTAAGTGTTCAGACTGCTCTTTAGTCAAAACTAGCCAAGTTTTTCGTGGTATTTTAGCAACTGATTTCTGAGAAATCAATTCTCCATTTTCACCTGCAAAGCCATAAAGTAGTTTCGAAAGACTATCTTTCCACACATAACGTTTAGTCTTTGTTGTTACTGTGGCTTTTTTCACATCAGCTAATTGGTAGCTAGCAGATTTTTTCACAGCACTTATCACTTCTTTTGTATTTGGAACAAAGTGAGCTTTTGCTTCTTTTTGATTTAAATCTGTTCGATAAACTAAAACATTATTACTCGAATGAGTACCAATCTCTTTATAAATCATGAGACCAAATGGAGCCTTACTATCACCCGCACTATAAATCTCACGTGTCTTTGTCTTAGTTTCAATAGTCATACCTGTATGATTAACAAAGTGATCCGTTAACATCCAAACTGAGGCAAATAACAAAGCTAATGAGAGAAGACCTAGAATATACCGTAGAGCTTTTGGATGAATCAACATCCATGTGACAAATGTCAAAATAGTTGCCAGTGCAATAATCAAAATAATCATGCTATACCTCCTTTTCCGTCTCAATAATTTTCCCTTTTCTCAGGAAAAGAGATACCAGTAAACCAAGAACCGCGAATACAAAACCAATGGCAAAAGAAACATGGAAGCCATCAAGACTAGCATTCAACATCTGATTTGCATATTTTAAAGGATTCATTGTTAGCAAATCTTTTGATGGTTTATTGTTGGTGATAATATTTTGAGCAACACTTGAAAGCAATGCAACTACAACTGCTGAAGCAATTTGACGAGCAGTATTATTAGCTGCTGTTCCATGTGCGGCCTCATGTGGTGGAAGTGCGCTCATCGCACTTGCTGTCAATGGCATCATAACCATAGCAATACCAAACATACGTACTGCATATAAGAGGGTAATAAAATGATCTGGTGTTGTAGTCGTTAAGAAAACAAAAGGTAACGTCGCTACACCTAGTATGGTAAAACCAATCATAGCCATACGTCTTGCACCAACTTTATCATATACAGCTCCAGAAATTGGACTAACTATCCCCATCATCAAGGCACCTGGTAATAAAGCTAAACCAGAATCAAGTGCAGAGAGACCATGAACGTTTTGCAAGTAAAGCGGTAGCATCATTTCAACACCCATCATCGCCATCATTGAAAGTGCAATAGCTGCTGTTGTTACTGAGAATTGTTTATTTTTGAAAACACGGATATCTAAGAACGGTGTTTCTAGTTTTAATTGACGATGAATGAATAAGGCGATAAAAATAATACCAACCATAATAGGAGAAATAACATATCCAATATCTCCCCATCCATAAGTTGCCACATTTGTGAAGCCCCACAAAAAGCTACCAAAACCAATTATTGAAAGGATAAGGGAAGGCACTTCCAATTTAACTGACTTATTATCAACCACATCTTTTAGAACAAAGGGGGATAAAATTGTAGTGACCGTTAAAATTAGTAAAGGAAGAAGGAAAATTGCACGCCATGTCAAATCATGCCCTGCAAAATGAAATTCTTGTTTTAAAATCCACCCTGCTAATGTAGGCCCAATAGCTGGGGCAAGACCAACCACCAAACCATTAAGTCCCATAGCGGCACCACGCTGCTCTGGAGGAAAAACATTCACCATAACAACCTGCATCAAAGGCATAGAAATTCCTACAGAAATCGCTTGAATAATACGTCCTACTAAAAAAAGGTTCCAGTTAGATGTAGGTGCTAACGTCGTCATTAACAGTCCAATAAGTAAAACAACGTAGGATGTCACATACAACCATTTTGTTGAAAAACGTGTCGCTAAATAAGCTGAAACAGGAATCATAATCCCATTCGCTAATAAAAACCATGTTGTTGCTTGTTGAGCCGTTGACAACGAAATGTTAAAGCTATTCATCAAAGTTGGGATAGCCGTTCCCAAACTTGTCTGATTTAACACCCCTGCAAATGTAGCAATCAACAATAAGGTGATCATGGCTGTACGGTTATATGGTTTGCCATGAATATCATGTTTTGCTTTTGTAGTCATTTTATCTCCAATCTCTATTTCTGATTTTAACTAATATCTTTTAAGAATAACAAATAGGTCTTATAAGGTTATTTTTTGATTTTTTAATCAAGAAAAAATATTATTTTCTGAAAAAATCATTATTTTAGTTATCGTGAGAACTATTTTATAATAGCTAAATTTTATTGTCAAGAAAAAGATTCTCATAGAAACTATTTTTTTCAAAACATCATTATTTCCTTTTTCTAAAATATCTCCCCACTATTTTTCCTAATAAAGCGTTCTCCATTTAATGACTTCTACATAATGTTAGCTTACAAAAAGGAACTGAGTAATATTACTCAGCTCCCAATAAACTATCTTGCTAACTTCTCTTTTAAATAATATCCTGTATAGGATTTAGAATTTTCAGCAACCTCTTCTGGTGTTCCGATAGCTACAATTTGTCCGCCACCAATACCTCCTTCAGGGCCGAGATCAATAATGTGGTCAGCAGTTTTAATAACATCAAGGTTATGCTCAATAACAAGCACTGTATTACCATCATCTACAAAACGATCCAAAACCTTAAGTAAACGAGCAATATCATCTGCATGAAGCCCCGTTGTTGGTTCATCTAATATGTAAAGACTCTTACCTGTCGAACGCTTATGTAATTCACTTGCCAGCTTCATTCGCTGAGCTTCTCCTCCTGATAAGGTTGTAGCTGGTTGCCCCAAAGTGACATATCCCAAACCAACATCCTTAATAGTCTGTAACTTACGAGCAATTTTAGGAATAGCTGCAAAAAATGTAACTGCATCATTCACTGTCATATCAAGAATTTGTGCAATATTTTTTTCTTTATAATGTACTTCCAGAGTCTCACTATTATAGCGCGTGCCATGGCATACCTCACAAGGAACGTAGACATCTGGTAAAAAATGCATCTCAATTTTGATGATACCATCGCCAGAACAAGACTCACAACGTCCACCTTTGACGTTAAATGAGAAGCGTCCTTTTTTATAACCTCGAATTTTTGCCTCATTAGTTTGAGCAAAAAGATCACGAATATCATCAAAAACACCTGTATAGGTTGCGGGATTAGAACGTGGAGTCCGACCAATTGGACTTTGGTCAATATCAATCAATCGATCAACATATTCAATGCCTTCTAAAGAAACATATTTACCTGGTTTATCTGAGTTACGGTTAAGCTTCTGCGCAACAGCTTTTTTCAAAATACTATTAATTAAGGTTGATTTTCCAGAACCTGAGACACCAGTTACGGCAATAAATTTACCGAGAGGGAACTTGACATCTAAATTTTGTAGGTTGTTTTCTGCCGCACCTTTGATTTCTAAAAAGCGACCATTGCCTACTCTTCGTTCAGATGGCACAGGAATCACTTTCTTACCTGACAAATATTGTCCTGTAATGGATTTAGTATTTTTAGCTACTTGCTTCGGTGTGCCAGAGGCCACAATCTCACCACCAAACGCACCAGCACCAGGTCCCACATCGATTAACCAATCAGCTGCCATCATTGTATCTTCATCATGTTCAACAACAATAAGCGTATTACCCAAATCACGCATTTTCTTAAGACTATCAATCAAACGGTCATTGTCTCGCTGATGAAGTCCAATGGACGGCTCATCAAGTACATAAAGGACACCTGATAAATTAGACCCAATTTGAGTAGCCAAACGAATACGTTGACTCTCGCCCCCGGAAAGTGTTCCTGCAGAACGTGACAGATTTAAATAATTAAGCCCAACATTATTTAAGAAACTTAGGCGGTCATGGATTTCTTTGATAATTGGTCGAGCAATTAATTGTTCATTTGAAGATAAACGCAACGTTTCTAAAAGTTCTAAATGGTCTGCTATCGATAAATCTGAGACTTGCCCAATATTAAGACCTTCTTCTCCCCCAACTCTTACGCAAAGTGCTTGATCATTGAGACGATAGCCATGACAAGTGTTACATTTTAGCTCGTTCATATATTCTCGCATAACATTGCGTGTATAATCGCTATTAGTTTCATGGTAACGACGATTAATATTATTGACAACCCCTTCAAAAGGCAAATCAATATTTCTCTCGCCTCCAAAATCGTTAATATAATGGAAATGGAACTCTCGTTCGCCTGAACCATATAGGGCTAGGTCCTGCTCCGCCTTGCTTAATTTTTCAAATGGCGTATCCATATCAACACCAAATTGAGTCATAGCTTGCTCTAGCATCGTTGGATAATAATTTGATGAAATTGGATTCCAAGGAACTAAGGCCCCTTCTCTAAGGGTCTTGCTTTTATCTGGAATAACCAAATCTATATCTACTTCTAACTTAATTCCTAAGCCATCACAGGTCGGACAAGAACCAAAGGGTGCATTAAAAGAAAAAAGGCGTGGCTCTAATTCAGGAACAGTAAAACCACATTCAGGACAAGAATAATGCTCTGAAAACAATAACTCATTGCCATCCATTGTATCAATAACGACATAACCATCCGACAAACGTAGAGCCGCTTCAACGGAATCAAATAAGCGGGAACGAATGCCCTCTTTATTAATTAATCGATCTACTACAATATCAATATTGTGCATCTTACTTTTTAATAATTCAGGCACCTCAGTAACATCGTGAATATCACCATCAATACGAACACGAACGTAACCATCTTTTTGTATTTTCTCAAATGTTGATTTGTGTTGTCCTTTTTTTCGACGTATAATTGGGGCTAAAATTTGCATCTTTGTTCGCTCTGGAAGCGATAGTACCTTATCCACAATTTGCTCTACAGAAGATGCTGTGATGGCTCCGTGACCATTGATACAATATGGAGTTCCAACACGAGCATAAAGCAAACGTAAATAATCGTTAATTTCTGTTACAGTCCCAACAGTAGAGCGAGGATTCTTACTTGTTGTTTTCTGATCAATAGAAATAGCTGGACTAAGGCCATCAATAGAATCTACATCAGGCTTTTCCATATTTCCCAAAAATTGGCGCGCGTAAGCAGAAAGACTTTCAACGTAACGACGTTGTCCTTCTGCATAGATAGTGTCAAAGGCCAAACTAGACTTACCTGATCCTGATAGTCCCGTAACGACAACTAACTTGTCTCGTGGAATGTCGACACTTATATTTTTTAAATTGTGAGCTCTTGCTCCTCTTATCATTAATTTATCTTGCATAATGTTGTGCCTCAGCACTCCTTTTTGAATAGTGTTGACTTATTATATCAAATTTTAATAAAGTCAGTATTTTTTAGTTTTAAATTTCATAGAAAAAAGAGATGAACTAATACGTTCATACTCTTTGTTATTATCTTCTTTGTTGTGGTGCCACTGGTGCCATTGAGCTTTGAATATTATATTTACGTTGTAAATAAAAGCGCAAACTAAACGATGCTAAAGCAATAATAAACAAAACAGCCTCAGGAAGTTTAGGATTAATAGTGGCAGGTAGAAGAGGTACTACTGCAAATAAGGCAAACCAAACTAACATAACTAGTGCCAGTACTGCGAAAGATTTAAGCCAGCCTGGTCTTTCAGATTTTGGTTTACCCATATGGCGATAAATATAGTAATAAGTAACGTACATGGCCGCACCACCACCAAAACCAAGAGTTAAAATTGAAATAAGCCCTGTATTGACATTAGATTGACCAAATAACAACATTAATCCATTCAAAGCAGTTACTAAGCCAAGAAATAGTAAGGAAGTATCTAACCACATCAACCAAGGATTGGTATTTTTTTGTACAGATACTCTAGCTTTATCCTCAGGTCGCTCAGTGAATGAGGCTGCCCAAGTAGTTGGTGCTCCTAAGAGTGAGCGTGCGGTAATTCCTTTTTTCTGATTATCTATAATCTCTGGGAGATGTTCTTCTAAAATAGCTTTGATTTCTGCATCTGATTTTCCATCAGCTAAAAGTTGATTAGTTGCAATATGAACAAACTCTTGATTCTTTTTAGTTAAGTCTTGTAAAGTCATGTGAACTCCTTGATTAATATACTATTAAAACCATTTTTTACGAATAAAATAAAATACAACAAATGAACTCATCAAAAAGGCCAAAAGAACAACATAGATAAATCCATGTGCGAGACCATTCAAAGGCATCCAATTATTTTGAAAGTTCATCCCATACGCCGAAAAAATAACCGTTGGAATATCCAATGTCATGGTTACTAGGGCTAAGGTTTTCATAATGGTATTCTGATTATTACCGATGATTGAAGCAGTCGTTTCTGTCATGGCATTTAAGACATTTTCATAGATATTTGCCATTTCAATAGCCTGCTGAGTTTCGATCAATGTATCTTCAAGCAGATCTTCATCTTCAATGTATTTTTTTAAACTACTGGTACTACTGGTCAATTTTTTGACGATTCGCTCATTAAATTTTAAAGAGGCCTTTAGATAGACAATAGATTTTTCCAATTCCATCATGTCGATCAATTGCTCATTTCGAGTTGCACTCTCTAGTTGTGCTTCAATTTTATCGCTCTGCCTATCGATAGTACGCAAAGCCTGTAAGTATAATTCGGCATTGCGATAAAGCAATTGGAAAACAAAACGTGTCTTCATAAAGGTATAAAAATTTTTGACACGTCGTCTATAAAAGTGATCAAACAGCGTCAAATGTTCTAGGCAAGTAGTAATAACAGCGTTGTCAGTAACGATAATGCCCATAGGAATAGTCATATAATAACTTTTGTTATTGCGTTCTTCATAGGTAGGAACGTCAACAATAACTAAAGTATAATCATCTTCAACCGAGATACGGGAAGTTTCTTCCACATCGAGGGGAGCACGTAAATCATCAATATCAATACCAAATTGATTAGCTACTTGTTCGGATTCTTCCTGGGAGGGATTAACCAGATTTATCCAAGCACCTGGCTCGAATGTTTCAATTTCTTTAAATTCAATTGCCGTTGAAAGAAACATTTGCTTCATGGCGATTCCTCCTTTGTTATAAAAAATCCATACCTTAGTATTATACAAGAAAACCATTTGTTTTGCACGGTTAATACGGTGGTATCCTAAATTTTTCTATTATTTGACTCGTAAATACCAATAATAATGGTAAAAAGAATAAAAAAATAGCCGCTAGGGCTATTTTATATTAATCTTCATTTACGTAAGGCATAAGAGCCATAACACGAGCACGTTTGATTGCTGTTGTTACTTTACGTTGGTTTTTAGCTGAAGTTCCTGTTACACGACGTGGTAAAATTTTTCCACGTTCTGAAACGAAACGGCTAAGAAGCTCTGTATCTTTGTAATCAACATATTCAATCTTGTTAGCTGCGATATAATCAACTTTTTTACGGCGTTTGAATCCGCCACGACGTTGTTGAGCCATGTTTATTTCTCCTTTATAGTTTTAAATTCTGTCCATCTATTATATTAGAATGGTAGATCATCATCTGAAATATCCATTGGATTTGAGTTACCAAACGGACTCTCATCACGACTAAAATTAGGCGTTTGTTGAGAAGAAGCTGAATAACTATTATTTGACGGAGCATTGTTATAGCCACCGTTATTATAAGAGTTAGATGAACCACCTTCTCGTGTAGCACGACTTTCCAATAATTGGAAACTTTCCGCAACAACTTCTGTTACATAGACACGTTGACCTTGTTGGTTTTCATAATTACGTGTTTGGATACGACCTGTAATTCCAACCAAAGCACCTTTTTTTGCCCAGTTAGCCAAGTTTTCAGCTTGTTGGCGCCAAATAACACAGTTAATAAAATCAGCCTCACGTTCGCCAGATTGATTTTTAAAATTACGATTAACTGCAAGTGAAAAAGTGGCTACCGCTTGATTACTTGGTGTATAACGAAGTTCTGCATCACGGGTCATGCGACCTACAAGTACTACATTATTAATCATAAACTACCTTCTTAGTCTACTTTAACGATCATGTGACGAAGAATGTCACCGTTGATTTTTGAAAGACGGTCAAACTCATTAAGAGCTACTGCATCTTCAGCTTCAACGTTAACGATATGGTAAAGTCCTTCAGTGAAATCTTGGATTTCGTATGCAAGACGACGTTTTTCCCAATCTTTTGATTCAACAACAGTTGCACCGTTGTCAGATAAGATAGAATCAAAACGTGCTACCAAAGCGTTTTTAGCTTCTTCTTCAATGTTTGGACGAATAATATAAAGAATTTCGTATTTAGCCATTGATATGTTCCTCCTTTTGGTCTAATGACTCATGAATTTTTCATGAGTAAGTGAGGTTATGCTCACAAGATATTATTATAGTAGAAATAAGTTAATAATGCAAGGTTTTTATGTTTTTATTTCCCTGATATCATTTAAAGACATTTTTTATTTTTCTTTATTGAAATATGCCTTATATCAAACCTATGTAGCCATTTTCTTTTACTGACTTATGTTCAATCCCCATTCTATAATTCAATTAAAAAATAAAAAGGCGAGGTTTACACCTCACCTTCAACATATTATTTAAAGAATTCTTTATTGGTTTAAGTTTTCGTTGGAGAAAAATTCAGTGTCTCCGATTTTATATTTTTAAATATTAAAATACTATTTAGGGAGTCCCTCTTTATTTTTATTACCTTTGGTAACACCAAAACATACACGAACTTTTATTCATATGTGTTACCATTTTACATCTTTCATATTGAGATATTTGATTAGCAATACCTCCTTGACTAACAAAAATTACTAACACATCTAGGGGTATACCCTAGTTTATATTTGTTCATGATTACCTCAAGCGAGCATTCGCTAATGGTAATGAACTATTACCACATTGTCTGTCTTCCTTAAATTATATAAGGACTTATGTGTCACCGTTACTGTAGCGACCTACATCTAGACCTAACATAAGTGCCCCTCCAACTATTTCTAGGAAATGAAGAAAACTTCAAATCCTTGTGACTGTTTGCAACATCAATGCATTGATAACAATTTTAGTGTATCGCCATTCTTATAGCGACCCATATTAAAAATTAACATAAGCGCTACCTCCATTAACTAAAGTTAGCTTGCCTACCAATCTTTCTTTTGGAGACTAGTCTCCATTCTTATACCTAGAGATATTGTAATAGATCATGGATAACCTCCTTGATTTAAACTTTATCTTTATAATTTAATTATAGTGTAAACGCTTCCCTAAGTCAAGAAAAAAATATTGATGCAACATTTTTCTTCATTATTAATTACAATCTAGTCAACATACCTCTTTGTCAAATCCTCTTTCTTTGATACAATTAATCTATGATAGATTTAAAAGACTATGGAATTGAGATGTGGCCTGAAGATAGGATCGCTTCTTTTCGTCGCACACTTTTAGGGTGGTATGATCAAGAAAAACGTGATCTCCCTTGGCGAAGAACTACTAATCCATACTATATTTGGGTTTCTGAAATCATGTTGCAACAAACACAAGTTAATACGGTAATCCCTTATTATAAACGTTTTCTAGAGTGGTTTCCTCAAATAAAAGATTTGGCAGACGCTCCTGAAGAACAATTACTAAAGGCATGGGAGGGACTAGGCTATTATTCTCGGGTGCGTAATATGCAAAAGGCTGCACAGCAAGTGATGGTTGATTTTGGTGGCATATTTCCTCACACTTATGATGATATTGCTTCATTAAAAGGGATTGGTCCTTATACTGCAGGTGCTATCGCCAGCATCTCATTCAACTTACCAGAGCCTGCTGTTGATGGTAATGTGATGCGTGTCATGGCTCGTTTGTTTGAAGTTAATTATGACATCGGTGACCCTAAAAATCGTAAAATTTTTCAAGCTATTATGGAAATACTAATTGACCCTGACAGACCCGGTGATTTTAACCAAGCACTTATGGATCTGGGTACAGACATCGAATCCGCTAAGACACCTAGACCTGATGAAAGCCCTATTCGTTTCTTTAATGCTGCTTATTTGAATGGTACTTATGGTAAATACCCCATAAAAAATCCTAAGAAAAAGCCTAAACCAATGCGAATTCAGGCTTTTGTCATTCGTAACCAAAATGGCCAGTATCTACTGGAGAAAAATACTAAAGGGAGACTTCTAGGAGGATTTTGGTCATTTCCTATTATCGAAACGTCACCTCTTTCTCAACAATTAGATTTATTTGATGACAATCGATCCAACCCCATAATCTGGCAAACCCAAAATGAAACTTTCCAAAGAGAATATCAATTAAAGCCCCAATGGACTGATAATCACTTTCCAAATATTAAGCACACTTTTAGTCACCAGAAGTGGACAATAGAACTCATAGAGGGGGTGGTCAAAGCAACAGATTTACCTAATGCTCCTCACCTAAAGTGGGTAGCAATTGAGGACTTTTCTCTGTATCCCTTTGCAACACCACAAAAGAAAATGCTAGAGAACTACTTAAAACAGAAAAATGCTTAATCACAAGTGAACTATGACGGTTCACTTTTTGTTTACAATTCCTTTACGTCGCTGTAAAGTTTTCCTCAGATTATCTTTTAATACCCTATAAATAGTGGTCTATCCCTAATGTCAAATACATTTGATAGACCCGTTAGCTTATCATCCTTATACTAATATTATGAAAGGAGATATTTATGGAAATTGGTCAGCAAATTATTCGCTACCGTAAACAACAAGCGCTCTCGCAAGAAGAATTAGCCGAGAAAGTCTATGTAAGCCGTCAGAGCATATCTAACTGGGAAAATGACAAAACTTACCCAGACATCCATAGCCTCTTACTCCTAAGTCAAATTTTTCAAGTGAGCTTAGACCAACTAATTAAAGGAGACATTGAGAAAATGAAATATACCATCACTCAGGTTGATAAAAAGAATTTTGAACGAGATACCAAAGTAATGGTAACATTGATGATACTATTAATGATTTCAAGTTATCCATTAGTCTATTTCTTAGAGTGGCTAGGACTTGGCATTTTTGTTTTATTATCGATAATTACTATGACTTATGCTAATCGTGTGGAACGTTTTAAGAAAAAATATGATGTGCAAACTTATAAGGAAATCCTAGCTGTTTCAAATGGAAAATTATTAGACGAAATCGAAAAACGGGAAGAAAGAGCAAAACTTCCTTATCAGAAACCCCTTATTGTCACTGTATTTTTCCTCATTACTATTGCCACCTTTTTTGCAAGTCGTTTTATTTTTACATGGTTGTTCCATTTAAGTTAGTAGATAATAAAATAAAGCTCAGCGTGACGCTGGGCTTTATTTTATTTAACTCAATTCAGCAATAATAGCTTTCAGTTGGTCTTTAGTATGAACACCTGCAACTTGTTTAACCACTTCTCCGTCTTTTTTAAACATCAATGTTGGAATTGACATAATACCAAACTGACGAGCAGTTTCCGGATTTTCATCAACATCCATTTTCAAAATTTTGAGTTCATCTTCATCGATTTCTTGAGATAACTGTTCTAAAATTGGTGCTTGCATACGACATGGACCACACCAAGTTGCCCAAAAATCAATGAGTACTAAACCTTCTTTAGTTTCTTCTACAAATGTAGCATCTGTTACTTCTAATGCCATCTTTTTTCTCCATTTCATCTTAATGATAAGCCTATTGTACAAGAATTTAGTTGTTTTTGAAACTATTTGCTACGAACTCGCTAAATAAATAAACAAAGCCCTAAAATCAAGCCAATAAGGTAACCTACAATAACATCCTTAGGATAGTGAACACCTGCTATCACACGGCAAATTGCCAATAGAACCGATAATATTAAACAAACTATTCCAAAGTAAACATAATATCGTAACAAACACATACTAATCATCGTAGCTGAAAAAACATGTCTGCTAGGCATCGACCTTCCCTCAGTATCCTTATAAATTAAAGGTTTAATATTCCATTTTTCATATGGTCGTGGAAAATCAAGGCGTTTCCTAATGTAAGACAAAGCTATAAAGCCAACAGCAGGGATAATTAATATCCTTAACCATAATTGAAATGTCATCCCTTGCCAAAGAGTAAATATCAGAAAAGATGGGTAGAGTATGTACATCATTCCTGTGACTATTTTTAGTAAAAAATTTAAAAGAATTATTAACTGTGGTTTTTTTCTAAAAGGTTGAGATAGTTTGGCATAAAATTGTTCATATGATTCCATAATTTACCCTAACGTTACAATTGTGGCGCCAGATCCCCCTGCATTTTGTGGGGCATAAGCAAAATGCTTAACGTGCTTATTACGACGAAGATATTTTGTCACTCCCTCACGGATAACGCCTGTACCAATACCATGAATGATATCAACTTGTCCCATATTGTTAAGCAATGCTTGATCAATAAAATTATCTAACTCTTGCATAGCTTCTTCGTATCTTTTACCTCTAAGATCAAGTCGAGCTCTTGGTCCAGAACTATCAGCCTTTCTAACCACATTAATCTGTTTACTTTTGACTTTCTGTTCTTCTTGGACTCTAACAAGGGTAAATTCATCTTGTGTTAATGTCATTTTGATAATTCCCACTTGTGCTTCCCAACGACCATCTTTTAATTGACTAGTTAAAGTACCTCGCTGTCCATAGCTAGTCACTATAATATCATCACCAATTCTAGGAGCACGAGCTGCTTTGATTTTTTTAGCCTTATTTAAGACTTTATTTTTTGATAAATCAACTTGAGGTGCTAATTTTTTTATTTGTGCCTTAGCATCTATAATTTCGTGAGGTTTTAATTGACTCTTATCATTGAGTTTTTTTAAGATAGTATCACTCTCATTCAAAGCCATATCTACAATTTCTTGAGCTTCTTGATAGATTTTTTCTAACTCTTTATCGCGCTCATGTGAAAATTCATTATAGAGTTTCTTAACCGCACGATTGAATTTGAGGTTTTCTTGTTCAACTTCTTTAATATGATCCAGTCTTCTACGTGTCTCAAGTGTCTGTGCCTCTAACTGTTCAATAATACGGTTAACATCTGAGTCAGAATCTGTCATCTGCTTAGCTTGTTTAACAATAAATGGAGCTAAACCAAGGCGAGAAGCAATTTCAAATGCATTTGATCGTCCAGGAACTCCTTGCATAAAGCGATACGTAGGGCTAAGCGTTTCGGCATCAAATTCCATGCTCGCATTCTCTACAAAATTTGTCTCAATCCCATAAGCTTTTAATTCTGGATAGTGCGTGGTCGCCATCGTTTTGATATTACTTAACCTAAGGTGTTCTAAAATAGCCATAGCCAAACTAGCACCTTCTTGAGGATCCGTTCCTGCTCCCAGTTCATCGAAGAGAACTAAACTATTGTGGTCAGCCTCGTTTAAAATACTGACTATATGCGTCATATGACTAGAAAAAGTTGATAGACTTTGTTCAATAGATTGCTCATCGCCAATATCTGCAAAGATATTGTTAAATACTGCAATTTTACTACCTTTATCCGCTAATACTGGCAAACCAGACTGTCCCATTAATTGTGCTAAACCGAGTGTTTTTAGCATAATCGTCTTACCACCAGTATTGGGACCAGTGATGACAATTGCAGTTAAATCTTGATCAAAATGTAAGTCATTAGCCACAGGGTTACTTAACAGAGGATGACGAACATTGATTAATGCTAACGTGCTGTCATTAGAAATCTCAGGTATCGTCGCCTTATTATCAGTCATAAAAAGATATTTAGCCCTTACAAAATCAAGATGCCCAAGAATCCATGCATTATTTCTAATAGTGGCGACATGGGGTCTTAACAAGTCTGAAAATGCGTGTAAAATACGACTTTCTTCATGACGTTCGTCAGCTCTAAGCTGCGTTATCTCTTCGTTTAGTGTAACTACAGCACGAGGCTCAATATAAACAGTACTTCCTGAAGAAGAGATGTCATGAACCACACCAGAAATACGATTCCGATAAGTATTTTTTACTGGTAGGACACTTCGTCCACTACGACTAGCGATTAGATTCTCTGATAAAAGCTCTGCTTTTTCCTTAAGCATATCCTGTAAAATCTGACGAACCCGTCGTTCACTGTTTGTTAATTGACGACGGATACGCTCTAATTCTGGACTCGCAAAATGTTCTAAAAAACCACCATCATTGATAGCTTGAAAAGACCCTTGCAGATTAGGGAATTGTTCCAAATTTTCAAACAAACGATCCAAAGATTGGAAAGAAACATTATCCAAATCAGAATAAAAGTGAATCATATCCGAAGAACTCTGTAAAACTTTTTTGATAGCCAAAAGTTCTTGGATATTAAGATCAGCTGAAAGCTCTAAGCGTTTTAAACTCTCAGAGATTGAACTTAGGCTGACTATGCCAAATGAGTGATGTTCAACAAAAATCTGTTCCATGTCAGAAATTTCATTAAAACTTTTTTCTATTTTAGGAGCCTCCGTCATCGGCTCCAGCTCTGATAATTCTTCTTGTGATTGTTCTGTCTTGAGATAAGGTAATATCAATTCCTTAACTTTGTTAAATTCTAACTGTTCTAAAATCTTGTTATTCATACTCTTCATTATACCTAAATTTATCACAAAATGACAACGTTAAAAAGGTTGGAACTCTTACTCCAACCTTACTAAACATTATATTCAAAGACCTACCGCCCAAGTCCTTACCAAAAACTGAGAGAAGAATGGTAAGTCGTTAATTAAAAATCTAACAAACAGACTATTCCATAACTTTTCTTGAACAAATGACATAGGGACTGTTGCCAGAATAGTCAAACACATACTCATAAATAAGAGACAAACCAGAACGGCTAAAAAACCACTAATAATATTATTTTGCAAGCTATCAAAATGTTCAACTGGTGCTAAATGTAGTAAAACACCTAGCAAGCGACCTACTAAGTAGGATAAACTGTAGATAAAAACAAAGGCAACACCTGCATAATAAACATGACTCAATTGAAATTTGCTAATATCTTTAAAAAAGTAAACTTCTACTCCTTGTACAGGATTAGAATACGGTACCCATAACGTAATCTGACTAGCTAATTCTTGGTAAAATTGACTAGCAATCATCAAAGATACCATTGACATTAACACGTAAAAGACTTGTAAAAAAATACCTCTACTGTAGCCAATATAAAAATGCCAAATAACAATAATCAGCAAAAGCAATGATAGCATGATTAATCCTCACTCACTTTTTCTTTAATGTCCGAAATCGTTTTGGAGCGTAACTTATTGAGCTCATCTTCCATTTTTTCAATGTCAATTTCTCGACTTAGTTGCACTGATAAAGCATTAATTGCCATGAGAATAGCAATCGTTTCATTATCAGCATTAGGTAATTTTTCTTTAATAGCTTCATACTTTTCTGTAGCTACACGCTCAATCTCTTCCATAAAAAGGTTGTCTTTATCTGTCGTCAATGTGAGAGGCTTATCTCCAAAGACAAATTTATAACGATTTTTCTGACTATTATTTATTTTTGTTTCCATACTATACCTCTGCTAGCATTATACCGTAAAATAGGGCTTTCGTAAAATTCTACCCCTTATCATTACTTGTCTATTCCCTTATTCCTCTTTTTTATGATAGAATATTGTCTATGAACACAATCGTCATGCAAGCAGATAAAAAATTGCAAGAAAAGATAAGAACCGATTTAGCTCAACATCATATAAGTAATAATAATCCTTATGTGGTATTTTCAGCTAAAATATCAGGAACTACTGTTCTTTTATATACTTCTGGAAAACTTGTCTTCCAGGGTTCTAACGCTTCACATATCGCCCAAAAGTATGGTTATATTGAGCAAAAAGAAAGTTGTTCCTCTGAGAGTCAAGATATTCCCATAATTGGTACTGATGAAGTGGGAAATGGCTCTTACTTTGGTGGACTGGCAGTGGTAGCTAGTTTTGTAACTCCTAAGGACCATGCTTACCTCAAAAAATTAGGTGTTGGTGATTCAAAAACACTTACTGATCAAAAAATTAAGCAAACCGCGCCTCTTTTGGAAAAAGCAATTCCACACAAAGCATTATTGTTATCGCCTCAAAAATATAATCAAGTGGTTGGTCCAAATAACAAACATAATGCTGTCTCCGTAAAAGTTGCTTTACACAACCAAGCTATCTTCCTTCTTCTTCAAGATGGTTTTGAACCAGAAAAAATCGTTATTGATGCTTTTACTAGCTCCAAAAACTATCAAAACTATTTGAAAAATGAAAAGAATCAATTTAAACAAACGATTACTCTGGAAGAAAAAGCTGAAAATAAATATCTAGCTGTAGCGGTCAGTTCTATTATTGCACGTAATCTATTCTTAGAAAATCTTAACAAATTAAGCGACGACGTAGGATATAAACTTCCAAGTGGAGCTGGTCACCAATCTGATAAGGTCGCTAGCCAATTGCTCAAAGCTTATGGTATCTCTTCGCTTGAACACTGCGCAAAACTTCATTTTGCCAACACCAAAAAAGCACAAGCATTATTAAAATAAATAGCAGGGAAAATTATGAAAGAATTTATTAAAGAATGGGGTATCTTTATCCTCATCCTCTCACTTTTTTTACTATCGCGTATCTTTTTATGGCAATTCGTTAAAGTTGACGGACACTCCATGGATCCAACTTTAGCTGACAAGGAACAGCTAGTAGTTCTCAAACAAACAAAAATCAATCGATTCGATATTGTAGTGGCTAACGAAGAAGAAGGCGGCCAAAAGAAAAAAATTGTTAAACGTGTCATTGGTATGCCGGGTGATGTCATCAAATATAAAAATGACACCTTAACTATTAACAATAAAAAAACAGAAGAACCTTACCTCAAGGAATATACTAAATTATTTAAAAAGGATAAATTACAGGAAAAATATTCGTATAACCCACTTTTCCAAGACCTAGCACAAAGCTCTACCGCTTTCACTACTGACAGCAATGGCAGCAGCGAATTTACTACTGTCGTGCCTAAAGGCCACTACTATCTTGTTGGTGATGACCGAATTGTCTCTAAAGATAGTCGTGCCGTCGGTCCCTTCAAAAAATCAACGATTGTGGGAGAGGTTAAATTCCGCTTCTGGCCAATTCGTCGTTTTGGAACTATCAACTAAAGGAAATTAAAAATTCACCTGACAAAAGTTGAAATAGCATATTATATTGAAAATAGGGAGTGACAAATCCATTTAAAATAGGGATTTACAATCACTCCCTTTAACTGTTTATTAAAAAGGAAGGTACAATGGAAGTATTTTTTACAGGAACCATTGAACGCATTATATTTGAAAATGCCAGCAATTTTTTTAAAATATTACTTCTGGAAATCGAAGATACGGATAGCGATTTTGATGATGTAGAAGTAATTATTACTGGTACTATGGCCGACGTTATAGAGGGAGAAGAATATACTTTTTGGGGAACACTAACCCAACATCCAAAATACGGCGAGCAACTACAAAGTGTACGCTATGAAAGAGCCAAGCCTACTTCAGGTGGCCTTGTGAAATACTTTTCTAGCGAACAATTTAAAGGAATTGGTAAAAAGACTGCCCAACGCATCGTAGAACTCTATGGAGATAATACCATTGATAAAATCCTTGAATCCCCTGAACAGTTAAGCACAATCTCAGGACTATCAAAAATTAATAGAGAAGCATTCATCGCTAAACTGAAACTCAATTATGGAACAGAGCAAGTTTTAGCTAAACTCGCTGAATATGGGTTAAGCAATCGTGCTGCTATTCAAATATTTGATCACTATAAAGAAGAATCGCTTGAAGTGATAAACGAAAATCCTTATCAACTTGTTGAGGATATCCAAGGTATCGGTTTTAAAATAGCTGATCAACTTGCTGAACAAGTCGGTATTGAAAGTGATTCTCCTAAACGCTTTCGTGCTGCTATTATTCATACTTTAGTTGAGTCTTCTATGGAGCAAGGAGATACCTATATTGAGGCTCGTACTCTCTTGGAAAAAACCATTACTCTCCTTGAAGAAGCTCGTCAAATCGAACTAGATCCTTCAATTGTTGCTAAGGAATTGACAAATTTAATTGCAGAAGATAAAGTGCAACATATTGGAACTAAAATTTTTAGTAATACTCTATTTTTTGCCGAAGAAGGCATCAAAAAAAACTTACAACGAATACTAAATCAACCCTTTGATAAACAACTAAGTCACAAAGATATTGACCGTGAAATCAGAGATATTCAAAAATCTTTAAATATCCACTACGATAATATCCAAGAAAAAGCTATTAGAGAAGCTTTACTAAGTAAGGTATTTATCTTGACTGGTGGCCCAGGAACAGGTAAAACAACAGTTATAAATGGTATTATTGAAGCCTATTCCGAGTTACATCATATTGATTTAAACAAAAATGATATTCCTATTGTACTTGCTGCTCCTACAGGTCGTGCTGCTAGACGCATGAATGAACTTACCGGTTTACCGAGTGCTACTATTCATAGGCATTTGGGATTAAACGGAGATAGTGACTATCAAAGTCTAGATGACTATCTAGATTGTTCCTTAATTATCATTGATGAATTTTCAATGGTTGACACTTGGCTTGCTAATCAATTATTTGACGCTTTGGACTCGCACACACAAGTTATTATTGTCGGAGATAGTGATCAATTACCGTCTGTAGGTCCAGGACAAGTTCTAGCAGATCTTTTAAATATAAATGCACTTCCACACGTTAAACTTGAAAAGATTTTTAGACAATCAGAAGAATCAACTATTGTGACTTTAGCTAATCAAATGAGACAGGGCTTTTTGCCAGAGGACTTTACAGCTAAAAAAGCCGATCGCTCATACTTTGAAGCATCTGCTAATATCATCCCAAATATGATTTCTAAAATTGTTCAATCTGCACTTAAGAGCGGTATTGAAGCTCATGAAATTCAAATTTTAGCTCCTATGTATCGCGGCCAAGCAGGTATTAATAATCTTAACCTTATCATGCAAAATCTCCTCAATCCATTAAAAGATAATAACCAATTTACTTTTAATGATATAAATTTCCGAATAGGAGATAAAGTGTTACATTTAGTCAACGATACAGAGCTTAATGTTTTTAATGGGGATATTGGTTACATAACGGATCTTATACCAGCCAAATATACTGAGAGCAAGCAAGATGAGATTTATATGACTTTTGATGGTCAAGAAGTTATCTACCAACGCAAAGAATGGCTTAAAATAACACTAGCCTATGCTATGAGTATTCATAAATCACAGGGTTCTGAATTTCAAGTTGTTATTCTGCCAATAACGAGACAGAGTGGTCGAATGTTACAGCGAAACCTTATTTATACAGCCATTACGAGATCTAAAAGTAAACTAATACTTTTAGGAGAAATTGGTGCATTTGATTTCGCTGTTAAAAACGAGGGGGCAAAGCGCAATACTTATCTGATAGAAAGATTTGAAAACAAGCAAGAAATAGCTAATTCTCAAAAAATTGAAGATAGCTCAATAGATCAAAAGATTGACAGCACAATAATTAATACGTCCATTCCAAAAACAGCAACGCCAATTGAGCAGACTAATCTTTCAAAAATAACTTATCGCCTAACTGAAGAAAATTATTTAACAATCGATCCAATGATTGGTATTAATCAACAAGATATAAGTGCAATTTTTGATAGTAAATAATTTTTTCATAAAATCTTGAAAACTCTTCCAAATATGTTATAATATCATTGTATTAAGAACGTAGTTCAAATTTAATACTTTTATTAAGGTTTATTTAGAAAAAGGAGATATTATGGTTTCATATGAAAAAGTCCGCCGCTCTCTGCGCACAGCTACAATCACTATCATTGTATTAAATAGTTTGTCTTTAGTATTCAGATTGTTTACAGGAATTTCAGTGCAGCTAGCCAAAACTGAAATTAATAAAGGGAACACAGGTAATCTTCCTAAAGAACATATCGAAGCAGTCTTGAGCGCCACAACACCATTTATGCTATTTGTCACTGCTTTAATAGTATTAGTCAACATTGCCATTGTTATTTTCTGTATTAAAAATTTAAGAGCAATTAAAAGAAATCAAATGGTTAATTACCTTCCTTATTACCTTGGCTTCGCCATTACTGTAGGACTTGTTATTTTGGGTTTTCTAACTACTAAAGCACCATGGGCAATAGCTATAAATATCGTCTTCCAAGCTATTTTCGGTCTTCTTTATTTCCATGCTTATCAAAAAGCACAAAAACTCAACGAACGTGATCTTGAAGAGACTAACTAAAAGTAAAAGCACTAGAATCTAGTGCTTTTTTCTTTTCAAAGAGAGTTAAATATAGTCATCGTCCCAACTTTTAAAAATCTAAATAGATAGCTTCATGTTCATTTTCCAGGGTCGTTACTGTAACACCTAAGAGTCGTATGCCAAAAACTGACTCTTCTAAGGTATCAAATATCGCTTTAGCAACTTGATCAATGATTTGAAAATCTTGAGTATACTCTTCTAATGTCATACGTTTCGTCAATGTTTCAAAATCCGCATATCTAACTTTTAAAACGATTGTCTTACCAACTTTCTTATTTTTCTCCAGAGAAGCAACAACTCTCTGAACGTTCTTTGAAATCTCAGCTTTGATATCTGCTTCGTTATATAGTAATTTCCCATAGGTTTTCTCACTTCCTATTGATTTACGAACTCTATCAGGTTTTACCGGGGAAGCATTAATCCCTCTTGCCTTACGATAAAGGTCATACCCGAAACGACCAAACATATCAATTAAAGAGATTTCAGATAAGGAAAGGAGGTCCTCACCAGTATAAATCCCTAAAGCATGTAATTTTTCGACGGAGCGTTTACCAACACCATGAAATTTCTCTATTGGTAAGGGCTTCAAGAAATCTTGAGCTTGATCTGGTAGGATGAGGGTAAGTCCTTTTGGTTTCTCAAAGTCAGAAGCCAATTTTGCCAAAAATTTATTGTAGGAAATACCCGCTGAACAGGTCAAATGGACATCATTCCAAATATCGTATTGTATCATTTTAGCAAGTTTAACAGCAGATTTTATTCCCATTTTATTTTCAGTTACATCTAAATAAGCTTCGTCTATACTCATCGGTTCAACCAAATCCGTATACTTTTTAAATATATCTCGTACTTCCATTCCTACTTGGCGATATTTTTGGTAATTTCCCGAAATAAAGATAGCTTGAGGACATCGTTCATACGCTTCTTTTGAAGACATAGCTGAATGAACTCCAAACTTTCGAGCCTCATAATTACAAGTAGAAACAACCCCTCTGCCGCCGGTTTTTCTGGGATCAGAACCAATAATAACAGGCTTTCCTTTAAGAGAGGGATTGTCACGCTCTTCCACAGATGCAAAAAAAGCATCCATATCAATGTGGATAATTTTACGCGACGTATCATTTATTAAAGGAAAAATTAACATTGTTCTCTCCCCCATTCTCTCTACTCCATTATAACAGATTACAACTTAATGATACAGATTAAAAAAACTGTATTATAAAAGAATCAAAATTTTGTCAAGAAATATGCTTGCGAAAACGTTTACTTTTTTCTAAAATGGATATGTAAACAAAATTAAATCTGTCACAATGTTTAAGGAGAAAACTATGGCAACAGTTAAAACAAACACAGATATCTTTGAACAAGCTTGGGAAGGCTTTAAAGGTGTTGATTGGAAAGAAAAAGCAAGTATTGCTCGCTTCGTTCAAGCAAACTATGCACCTTACGATGGAGATGAAAGCTTCTTAGCTGGAGCAACTGAACGTTCACTTCACATCAAAAAAGTGATTGAAGAAACAAAAGCTCACTATGAAGAAACTCGCTTCCCAATGGATACTCGTGTTGCTTCAATTTCTGAATTACCAGCTGGTTTTATCGACAAAGATAACGAACTTATCTTTGGTATTCAAAACGACGAGCTTTTCAAATTGAACTTCATGCCTAAAGGTGGTATCCGTATGGCGGAAACTACACTTAAAGAAAATGGTTATGAACCTGATCCAGCTGTTCACGAAATCTTCACTAAGTACGCTACAACAGTAAATGATGGTATCTTCCGCGCTTATACTTCTAACATTCGTCGTGCTCGCCATGCACACACTGTTACTGGTCTTCCAGACGCTTATTCACGCGGACGTATCATTGGTGTATATGCTCGTCTAGCTGTTTACGGTGCTGACTACTTGATGCAAGAAAAAGTTAATGACTGGAATGCATTGAATGATATTGATGAAGAGTCAATTCGTCTTCGTGAAGAAATCAACCTTCAATACCAAGCTCTTGGTGAAGTTGTAAAACTTGGTGACCTTTACGGCGTAGATGTTCGTAAACCAGCCATGAACACTAAAGAAGCCATTCAATGGGTGAATATTGCTTTCATGGCTGTATGTCGTGTTATCAATGGTGCTGCAACATCACTTGGACGTGTTCCTATTGTCCTTGATATCTTTGCAGAACGTGACCTCGCTCGCGGTACATTCACAGAATCAGAAATCCAAGAATTTGTTGATGATTTTGTCCTTAAACTCCGTACTGTAAAATTTGCTCGTACTAAAGCTTATGATGCCCTTTACTCAGGTGACCCAACCTTTATCACAACTTCAATGGCAGGTATGGGAGCTGATGGACGTCATCGTGTTACCAAAATGGACTATCGTTTCTTAAATACACTTGACAATATCGGTAACTCACCAGAACCAAACTTAACTGTTCTTTGGTCAGACCAATTACCATATGCTTTCCGTCGCTACTGTATGTCAATGAGTCATAAACACTCTTCAATCCAATATGAAGGTGTATCAACAATGGCTAAAGAAGGCTACGGTGAAATGTCATGTATTTCATGTTGTGTATCACCACTTGATCCAGAAAACGAAGACAAACGTCACAACCTTCAATATTTTGGTGCTCGTGTTAACGTTATGAAAGCACTTCTTACTGGTCTTAACGGTGGTTATGATGATGTTCATAAAGATTACAAAGTATTTGACATTGACCCAATTCGTGACGAAGTACTCAACTTTGACACTGTAAAAGCTAACTTTGAAAAATCTCTTGACTGGTTGACTGATACTTATGTTGATGCGATGAATATCATCCACTACATGACTGATAAATACAACTATGAAGCTGTACAAATGGCATTCTTACCTTCACATGTACGTGCTAATATGGGATTTGGTATCTGTGGTTTTGCAAATACTGTCGATTCATTATCTGCGATTAAATACGCTACTGTTAAACCAATCCGTGACGAAGATGGTTACATCTACGACTACGAAACAGTTGGTGACTTCCCACGTTATGGTGAAGATGATGATCGTGTTGACTCAATCGCTGAATGGTTACTTGAAGCCTTCCATGGACGCCTTGCTAAACACAAACTTTATAAAGATGCTGAAGCAACTGTTTCTCTTCTTACAATCACATCAAACGTTGCTTACTCTAAACAAACTGGTAACTCACCGGTACATAAAGGAGTATATCTCAATGAAGATGGTAGTGTAAACCTTTCTAAAGTAGAATTCTTCTCACCAGGTGCTAACCCTTCTAACAAAGCTAAAGGTGGCTGGTTACAAAACTTGAATTCACTTTCTAAACTTGATTTCGCTCATGCAAATGATGGTATTTCATTGACAACTCAAGTTTCTCCACGCGCTCTTGGTAAAACATTTGATGAACAAGTTGATAACTTGGTAACAGTCCTTGATGGTTACTTTGAAAACGGTGGTCAACACGTTAACTTGAATGTCATGGACCTTAAAGATGTCTATGACAAGATCATGAATGGTGAAGACGTTATCGTTCGTATCTCAGGTTACTGTGTCAATACTAAATATCTAACTCCTGAGCAAAAAACTGAGTTAACACAACGTGTCTTCCATGAAGTACTTTCAATGGACGATGCATTAACTAACTAGTTTGTATTCGATGAAGTAGGTTTGATATAATCAAACCTACTTTTATCTATATTATCAATAGTACTAATTACTTCTTTATATAACCTCAAGGAGGGCCTAATGTTAAATCACAAATTTCTTCAAGTTCTAAAATATGAGGGTGTCGTTTCGATAACAAGCTGGACCGAATTAGCTCCTCACGTTACAAACACTTGGAATAGTTACCTGACTATTACAGATGACCAGCGTATATTAGCTCCTGCAGCAGGAATGACTCATCTTGAAAATGATCTCAATAATAATTCTAACATTATTATGACTCTGGGCAGCCGTGAAGTTGAGGGTCGTGATGGTTATCAAGGTACAGGCTTTAGAATTGAAGGAACTGCTAAGCTATTAGAAGCAGGAAGCGATTTTGAAATTGTTAAAGAAAAATATCCTTTTCTGCGTAAAGTATTGGAAGTAACTCCCATAAATGTTATACAACTTTTATAAAAAACTTCTCCTAGAAAATTCTAGGAGAAGTTTTTTATTCAAAGCACGATGTTATCGCCTCTTGTATATGTCGTCGTTTCTCAATCCAAAGTGGACGGTCATCATAGGAAAATGTTCTGTTTGTCAAAAAAATAGCTGCTGCCTGCTTTTGATAATTTAGTGCAATAAAAGGACCAGTATAACCAGTATGGTTTATCCAATCCTTATCTATATCCCAAGCTAATGATCTTGATTTACTCAAACTATAATTATTCCACAAAGGTTTCGCAAAATCATCTTTTAAATAATGAATAGAAAATCTTTGTAAATCATCAATAGTTGAAAATAAACCTGCAGAACCAGTATGCTTTCCTAATACCTTAGCTTTAGGATCGTGTACAATACCATCGTTAATACCGGCTACAGTTGGAACAGCTTCTACTCTAGGACCAAAAGAGGTTTCTTTCATCTGAAAAGGAGTGAAAATATAACGTTTGAAAAGTTTATCCAAACCATCCCCTAATACCTCTTCTAACATAAAACCAAGTAAAAGAAAATTAATATCAGTGTATTTAAACGATTTATCTTCCAAAACCTTGATATGATTAATGGCATCTTTCAACTGAGTAGCATTCAACTGATCACGATTTGGAATAAAAGGATCAATCCCACTGCTATGTGTAGCTAGTTGCCTTACAGTTAACGTCTGATGATGAAACCTAGGGTAATAATACCTTAATGGCTTATCAATATCAATAGTCCCGTGATAAACTAACTTTGCTAGTAAAGTTCCCACGCCGACAACTTTTGATACACTGGCTAGATCATAGACTAATCCCGCTTTAACTTTCTCATTGCCATCAATTGTCCCCAAGTAATGTTCGTGCCACTCTCCATTTTCATAAATAGCTAAGCTTGCACCATGATAAAGATTATCTTTGATTTGCTCTTTAATGAGTTCTAAAACGGTATTAGTTTTAATCATTCTTTTGAAATCCAAATCTCAATATTACTAGTGTCAGAGATGACTAAAATCTTTTCTTTAGAATCAAGGTAAACATCAAGTCCCAATGATTCAAAAGTTGATTTCAAGTCATTTAAATTAGTATCTTCATTAACACAGCATTCTAGTATCTCAATATCCCAAGTTTCATTTGGAGCAATTTGCAAATCTTGTCCTTGTGCTTCTTTGAAAGATAAATTAATTGGGAACTTCCCAGCAAATACTTTATCGTAAAAAGCTTCAGCTTTCACGGCATCAGGTACATTCAAACTAATAGATTGGAAAACAAAGTTTGATAGACCTGTAGTGTCATCATTTTTTTCTAACTCTGGGCGCTCAATTGCTACTAATTGTGACAAATCATCTTCAGCATGAAGTAAGAAAAGATCTCCCTCGGGCGAAACTGTTTCATAGGCATAACCATTTTGACCTTGATATACTTGAATGGCTTGCGCACCATTTGCCAAAAGCTTTTCAATATCTTTTGCATCTTGAGACTTAACAATAATCTTTGCTAACTTCTTAGTACCATTCACCGCACGAGTACGATAAGTTGGGGATTCCTCAATAATAAAGCTAGCCTCTTTGTTCTGCCATGCTGAGAAAACTGCGATTGCATTTTCTTCACTTATCAATTTAAATCCAAGAGACTCCTGATAAAATGTAATATTCAAGTCTCTATTATTAACACGTAATACTGGGTGTTTAAATGTCAATGAATGAAATAACGTCATAAATTCCTCCTTGTTCAGTCTAGTCTATTTTAGATAATTTTAGATAATTTAGCAAGAATCTTTGTGCTCTCAATACCATAAAGTCAAATTGACAGTTTCACTATTTTTTTGTAGACTGGATATTATGAATGAAACACTACTATTACATGGGATTCAGCTTATTCTGATTATCGCCATGATTATCACTTTTTATCAGATTGTTAGACATATTAGGTCTCAAAAAATAAATCCTTTCAAACGATTTTTCACTGGTTTGTGGATCGGTTTTGTAACTGATGCTCTCGATACTCTTGGTATCGGCTCTTTTGCAACAACGACCACATTTTTTAAACTAACTAAGCTTGTTGAAGACGATCGTAAGATACCCGCAACAATGACAGCTGCACACGTACTTCCAGTTTTGTTGCAGTCACTCTGTTTTATTTTTGTTGTAAAAGTAGAGGCTTTAACACTAATAACAATGGCTGGTGCAGCTTTTATTGGGGCTTTTGTTGGAGCTAAAATGACTAAAAATTGGCACGCTCCTACTGTTCAACGTATTCTAGGAACACTGCTCATCACAGCTGCTATTATTATGCTCTATCGTATGATCACTAACCCTGGAGCTGGTATTTCAGATTCAGTGCATGGTCTACACGGCATTTGGTTATTTGTTGGTATCGTCTTCAATTTTATTATTGGTGTATTAATGACTATGGGACTAGGTAATTATGCTCCTGAACTTATCTTCTTCTCCCTAATGGGACTGAGTCCTGCAGTTGCTATGCCTGTCATGATGCTAGATGCAGCTATGATAATGACAGCTTCTAGTACACAATTTATCAAGAGTGGTCGTGTTAATTGGAACGGCTTTGCCGGTCTGGTTACTGGGGGAATATTAGGCGTTATTGTCGCTGTTCTCTTCTTAACTAACCTTGACCTTAATAGTTTGAAGACACTGGTTGTAGGTATTGTTTTATTTACTGGAGCAATGTTAATACGTTCTTCCTTTAAAAAAACTATGCCCAAAAGTCATCATTAAACAAAATCAGCTAGCAAGACTGGCTGATTTTTATATTTAAAACAAAAAAGACCGGTAAACCGATCTTTCTTTAACTATTAAAGATATAATAGTTTGAACAAGGCTACAGCGAGTATACTTGCTACGATTGGTGCTAAAACTGGCACCCATGCATACCACCATTTTGAATCTTCTTTAGCTTGTCCAAGAATTTGTTTTGGTAATAAGCGGTGAACAATACGTGGACCAAGGTCACGCGCAGGGTTCAATGCAGGTCCAGTCGGTCCACCTAAAGAAGCAACTAGAGTCATTACCAAGAAACCAATACCTAAGTGAGCTACAGCAAGTGAACCAGTTACGTATGGTGAAATCCTTGTTGCTGCTGTCGTTTGGTCATAACCAGCTTGAACAAGTTTACCAACAAGTTCTACACCAAAATAGTTCTTCGTTAAAGCCAAAGCTCCAAAGAAAAGAACAAAAGAACCAACGAATTCATTTAAGAAACCATTAATGTAAGCCGCTTTACGACTTGATTTCTGTCCATCATCTAATGCAGAAATAGTTGAAAATGATCCAAGAACATGATTTGGATTTTCTGTCTTAACAAAGTAAGGTTGATAAACCATAACGACAACTAACTGTCCAAACATTGCTCCCAAAATTTGTGCAAGAATGTATTGTCCAACGTGTGCCCAAGGGAAAAGACCTGAAAATGCCAATCCAAGTGTGAAAGCTGGGTTAATATGGTTTCCAGAGACATTACCAAACATAAGCGCTGGCATCATAACACCTAAACCATAACCAATTGCAATAATAATCCAACCTGAATTATTTCCTTTTGTGCCTTTTAAGTCAACGTTAGCTACAGCCCCATTTCCTAAGATGATAAGAAAAGCGGTTGCGATAAATTCTGTGATATACTTCACAGTCCAAGTGATTTCGATCAATCCTTGTTTCCTCCCAAAAAAATATTTACAACATTAACCATTCTACCAAGTAAGCTTAATATTGTAAAGCTTATCACAAAATAAAATTAATAAAATTTTTAACCAAATATATTTGATAAAAAAATAGAGTACTAGGTTCGGACTACCTAGTACTCTATTTTATTTAGTTTATAAGGTTTTCTTACTATCACGAACGACTAGCATATCAACTTTCGAATGACGTAAAATGTATTCTGAAGTTGAGCCGATCAATAGTCTTTCAAAAGTGTTTAATCCTGTTGCGCCTACCATAATTAAATCTGCTTTTTCCCTTATGGGGATATCCTTTGCCAAAAGAGTCTTAGGATTTCCGATTTCAGTAATTTTTTTGATCTTTGTAAGGCCTTTTGAATGTGCTAATTTCTCAAAATAGGCTAGCACATCTGCTGACTCTTGTTCTTGCCTATCAAAAACATAGTCACTAAAGACTCCCTCACTTTGGTAAGCGTGAGCATCTATAACATGCGTTAGCAGTAATTCAGCATCATTACGAAGAGCAACATTTATCCCTTTTTCTACCGCCAATTCTGACTCGTAAGACCCATCGATAGCAATAAGAATACGCTCATATTTTTGTGTCATAGCTTAATTCCTCCCTTTTATATAGTTTTAGTTTCAACTTGTCTAGATGATTTTAAGAAATATAGAATACCACAAACAACAGGAATAATCGCTGCTATCCAGAATAATTCTCTAAAGGATTGCACACCAGCTCCAAGAAAACCATCTTTAACAAGTCCCAAAATGTAAGGTCCAGCACCTAACCCTAAATCAAGACCTATCATGTAAGTTGACATGGCTGTATTGAAACGATGTTCCTCAACACCTTTGATTGATGCTGCTTGGCCACAAGACATAAAGGTACCATAACCAAAACCAATCAAAGCACCTGATAGAAGGTAGGTAACACTTCCCATAGCACTCCCTAATAAAGCAAGTCCCAAAGTTAAGAACAGATAACTTGGATAAAGCACCCACTTATCTCCCTTAGCGTCCATTAATCTTCCCATAGATGGTCTGGTTAAAGTGATGACAAGTGCATAAACAATAAAGAAATAAGCTCCTACTGTCATCAAATTAATTTCTGTTGTATATAATTTTTGGAAACCTAACACGGAAGCATAGGAGATACCCATCAAAAATGCAATAATTGTGATAAAAATTGCTTTTTTCTCAATGAAACTATCAATAGTCCATGATTTTGATTTAGCTAACTGTTCTGGATTTAAAGTAATATTTTTGACTGGGAAAACAAATGCTCCCAACACTACAATCGCAATTAAAATACTACATAATACAATAACCATTTTAAAGTTAATATGAAGGTTGTCTAGCATAAATGTTCCTACAAAAGGACCAATAGCTGCGGCTAAACTTGTTGATAGACCGTAAAAGTTAATCCCCTCACCTCTTTTATCAGCTGGTATATAAGCTGTTACAATAGTATTAGTTGCTGTTGACACGACGCCATAACCAAAACCATTTAGGAAACGAACTAAATACATTACTCCGATACTTGGCATATAAAAATAAGCTAAAGTTGTTAGTAAGTAAAAAATAGCCCCTCCACGTAAAACTAACTTACGTCCTAGAACTTCTAATTGCTTGCCAAATATAAGACGAGCAATCAAAGTCCCTACAATATAAATCCCCGTCGCTAATCCTGCTTGGCTAGTGCTAACACCTAACTCTTTAGTCGCAATAAAAGCTATGATAACGGTAAACAAATAATAGACCATATAAACAATAAAGTTTAAGATAGTAATGCCTATAAAATGTTTGTTGAATAATTTGTCTTCCAATGCAAATGGCTCCTTTTTTCAATTTCATTTTCATAAACATTTTACAAAAATATTAGAAGATACGATATTTCAATGGTATAATATAAGTGCTAGTATCAGACTGCATTAACAAATGTTAAGGTGGTCTATCAAACCTAAAACATTTGGAGGAAGTCATGAATCATCAAATTTTACAAAATTACATTAATAGTCATAATCTTCCAATTATCGAAAAAGACTACCATAAATACCTTACATTTGAAAGTTTAGAAGAAGACTATACTTATATCCTAAAAGATGGTATTGTTAAACAAAGTGTTCTCTCTAAATATGGTACTGAGTTCAATCTGCGTTATGTGACAGGCTTAGAAATCACTTCTATCCTAAATACAGACTACTCCCAACACATGGGAGAACCTTACAACGTTCGAATCGAATCCGAAACTGCCCACTTTTACAAAGTACGTCGCTCTACCTTCCTAAAAGATATCAATAATGATATTGAACTGCAAGGATATGTGAAAGATTTCTATCATAACCGCCTTGAAAAATCTATGAAAAAAATGCAATGTATGCTCACTAATGGTCGAATTGGTGCTATCTCCACACAATTATATGACCTCAGTAAGATGTTTGGTGAAGAACGAGATAACGGTGATATCTATATTAATTTTGTTATCACGAACGAAGAACTTGGTAAATTTTGCGGTATATCCACAGGAAGTAGCGTGAGCCGCATTTTGAAACAACTAAAAGACGATCATATTATTCGTATTGAAAAACAACATATCATTATTACAAATGTTGAGAAATTAAAAGATCATATTGTATTTTAATATAACAATAGAAAGGATATATTATGCGTTATAATCAATTCAGCTACATTCCAACTAAACCTAACGAAGCTTTTGAAGAGCTAAAAGGACTAGGTTTTCCATTAAACAAAAAGAATTCTGATAAAGCTAATTTGGAAGCTTTTCTCAGACATTCTTTTTTAAATCAAACTGATACTGATTACGCTCTTAGTCTCCTTATCGTTGATGCAAAAACCGATGCTCTAACCTTTTTTAAATCAAATAGTGACTTAACACTAGAAAATTTACAATGGATTTATTTACAGTTATTAGGCTTTGTCCCCTTTGTAGACTTTAAAGACCCTAAAGCTTTCTTACAAGATATTAACTTCCCAGTCTCATATGACAATATTTTTCAAAGTCTACATCACTTACTCGCCTGTCGTGGAAAATCTGGCAATACATTAATCGACCAATTAGTTGCTGATGGTTTACTTCATGCAGATAATCACTACCATTTTTTCAATGGGAAGTCTCTGGCCACTTTCAATACTAACCAATTGATTCGCGAAGTTGTCTATGTTGAAACATCCTTAGATACTATGTCTAGTGGTGAACATGATTTAGTAAAAGTTAACATTATCAGACCCACTACCGAGCATACTATCCCCACGATGATGACAGCTAGCCCCTATCATCAAGGTATCAATGATCCTGCCGCAGACCAAAAAACATACCAAATGGAGGGTGCGCTAGCAGTTAAACAGCCTAAACACATACAAGTTGACACAAAACCATTTAAAGAAGAAGTAAAACATCCTTCAAAATTACCCATCAGCCCTGCAACTGAAAGCTTCACACACATTGACAGTTATAGTCTCAATGACTATTTTCTTTCTCGTGGTTTTGCTAATATATACGTTTCAGGTGTGGGTACTGCTGGCTCTACGGGTTTCATGACCAGTGGGGATTACCAACAAATACAAAGCTTTAAAGCAGTCATTGATTGGTTAAATGGTAAGGTTACTGCATTCACAAGTCATAAACGAGATAAACAAGTCAAGGCTGATTGGTCAAATGGCCTTGTAGCAACCACAGGTAAATCTTATCTCGGTACCATGTCAACTGGTTTAGCAACAACTGGCGTTGAGGGGCTGAAAGTCATTATCGCTGAAGCCGCAATCTCCACATGGTATGATTATTATCGAGAAAATGGGCTTGTGTGTAGTCCAGGCGGCTACCCCGGTGAAGATTTAGACGTTTTAACAGAATTAACATACTCACGAAACCTCTTAGCTGGTGATTACATCAAAAACAACGATTGCTATCAAGCATTGTTAAATGAACAATCAAAAGCAATTGACCGTCAAAGTGGGGATTACAACCAATACTGGCATGACCGTAATTACCTAACTCACGTCAATAATGTCAAAAGTCGAGTAGTTTACACTCATGGACTACAGGATTGGAATGTTAAGCCAAGACATGTCTACAAAATTTTCAATGCATTGCCTCAAACCATCAAAAAACACCTTTTTTTACATCAAGGTCAACATGTGTATATGCATAATTGGCAGTCGATTGATTTTCGTGAAAGCATGAATGCCTTACTAAGCCAAGAACTACTTGGCATTGACAATCATTTCCAATTAGAAGAGGTCATTTGGCAAGATAATACTACTGAGCAAACTTGGCAAGTTTTAGATGCTTTCGGAGGAAACCATCAAGAGCAAATTGGCTTAGGTGATAGTAAAAAACTTATTGATAACCATTATGACAAAGAAGCCTTTGATACTTATTGTAAAGACTTCAATGTGTTCAAAAATGATCTTTTCAAGGGAAATAATAAAACCAATCAAATCACTATTAATCTTCCTCTAAAGAAAAATTATCTCCTGAATGGACAGTGCAAACTCCATCTACGTGTTAAAACTAGTGACAAAAAGGCCATTTTATCAGCCCAAATCTTAGACTATGGTCCTAAAAAACGATTCAAAGATACACCAACCATCAAATTCTTAAACAGCCTTGATAATGGTAAAAATTTTGCCAGAGAAGCTTTACGTGAACTCCCGTTTACTAAAGATCATTATCGTGTCATCAGTAAAGGTGTCTTGAACCTTCAAAATCGTACAGACTTACTTACAATTGAGGCTATCGATCCAGAACAATGGTTTGATATCGAGTTTAGCCTCCAACCAAGTATATATCAATTGAGTAAAGGTGATAATCTAAGGATTATCCTTTATACAACTGATTTTGAACATACCATTCGAGATAATGCTAGTTACTCTATAACAGTAGATTTGAGTCAATCTTATTTAACTATCCCAACTAATCAAGGAAATTAACTTATGAAACTTCTCACTAAAGAACTGTTTGATGATTCTCAACACTTTTGGTACCAGATCAATTTATCACAAGAGAGTAACTTCGGAGCAGTTTTTGACCATGATAATAAAAACATTCCACAGGTTGTTGCAACTATTGTTGATGATTTACAAGGTTCCGGAAGTTCGAATCATTTCTGGTATTTTGGCAATACTACTGATACTTCCATCCTTATGATTGCTCATTTAAATCGAAAATTCTATATTCAGGTTAATTTAAAGGACTTTGACTTTGCACTCAATTTAATAACTATAAATAATTGGAAGAGTCTCCTCCAAACTCAACTCGAAGCTCTAAACGATACCCTAGCAATATTTCAATAAATAAGGTAGAATGGAGTGACAAAGCAACGCGAGGGAGACTGATTAATGTCATCTTATTGGAATAACTATCCTGAACTTAAAAAAAATATTGATGAAACCAATCAACTAATTCAAGAAAGAATACAGGTCAGAAATAAAGATATTGAAGCGGCGCTAAGCCAACTCACAGCTGCGGGAGGAAAACAGCTCAGACCAGCATTCTTTTACCTTTTTTCTCAACTTGGTAATAAGGAGAATCAAGATACTCAGCAACTAAAGAAAATCGCTGCTTCTTTAGAAATCCTTCACGTTGCTACATTAATCCATGATGATGTCATTGATGACTCACCACTAAGACGTGGAAATATGACCATTCAAAGCAAGTTTGGCAAAGACATCGCAGTTTATACTGGGGATTTACTTTTCACAGTCTTTTTCGATCTTATTTTAGAATCTATGGCTGATACACCATTTATGACGATTAATGCAAAATCTATGCGTAAAATTCTCATGGGAGAATTGGACCAGATGCACCTTCGTTACAATCAACAACAAGGTATCCATCACTATTTACGTGCGATTTCAGGTAAGACAGCCGAACTCTTTAAATTAGCTAGCAAAGAAGGAGCTTACTTTGGTGGTGCAGAGAAGGAGGTTGTTCGTCTAGCAGGCCATATCGGCTTTAATATTGGTATGACATTCCAAATTTTGGATGATATTCTGGATTATACTGCAGATAAAAAAACATTTAACAAGCCTGTCTTAGAAGATTTAGCACAAGGCGTTTACAGCCTTCCTCTACTTCTTGCCATTGAAGAAAATCCTGATATTTTCAAACCTATTTTAGATAAAAAAACAGATATGGCTACTGAAGACATGGAAAAAATTGCTTATCTCGTCGTTTCCCATAGAGGTGTTGACAAAGCTCGCCATCTAGCTCGTAAATTTACTGAAAAAGCTATTAGTGACATAAATAAGCTACCCCAGAGCTCTGCAAAAAAACAGTTGCTACAATTAACTAATTACCTTTTAAAACGCAAAATTTAAATAATAAAAAAACATTCCACAATGCTAGAAAAGCAGTTAGGGAATGTTTTTTTACTATCATTTATTTATCGCACCTATCAATTATCATAGATCACCATCATCAGCGGCTTTCAGCTGACGGTAACGTTGGCTACTTTGAGACAATTCTTGAGGAGAACCTTCCAACTCTAATTGCCCATTTTCTATAAATAAGATACGATCAGCATGTTCAATACCTTTTAAGTGATGTGTAATCCAAACTAAGGTATTACCTTCCAATTCTTTCATAAATACCCTTAGTAAGGCTTGTTCAGTAATAGGATCAAGTCCAACAGTTGGCTCATCTAAGATAACAATTGGGACATCTTTTAGTAAGATTCTAGCCAAAGCAATTCTATGCCTTTCGCCACCTGAAAACCTAAGTCCAGCTTCATCAACCATTGTATAGAGACCATCTGATAAATCAGTGACCATCTCTTTCAATCCAACTCGTTCAAGAACTTTCCATACATCTTCTTCACTAGCATCTTGGTTTCCAATGCGAATGTTATTTAGCAGGGTTGTATTAAAAAGGTAGGGCGCTTGTTGTATCACTCCAATATAGTTAGAAATGCAATCACCAACTATTGAAACATCAGCACCGCCTAGGGTAATCTCCCCTTGACTTGCTTTCAAGTCGCCACGAAGTAGACTAGCTAAGGTACTCTTGCCAGAACCACTACGCCCTAAAATAGCAATTTTTTCTCCTTCTTTAATATCCAAATCTAAATGATGCAAAACCCATTTCTCTTGTGGCTTATACTGGAAACTTAAATTCTTGACGGAAAAATCATATGGCTTATTAGGCAATTGATTTTGAGTTGTTTCAAAATACGTTTCTGATAATTCATTAAGACGATGAATTGAATCAGAATATTTATTTGTTTCTTGAGCAGCAGCAGACAAACCAGCAAATGCCTCTGACAAGGGAAATACTGTTAGAACAAATGCTGCAATCCAGTTAGCTTCGCCACCTCTGTGACCAATAAACTGATTACTAGCCCAAATAATAACCAAAATAGCTAGAAAGCCAAAAACTAATTCCACAATAAGAGCTCTACGATTATCAAAGGAACGAATTTTTTTCTGAACAGCCATGAGTTCACTTTCCGAACGCTCATGCAAGGCGACGTACTCTTGACCACGTTGACTAAAAATCCAGTCTGAAATACCTAAGACATTATCCGTCAAATCAGTATAAAGATGATTTTTTAATTCTTTTTCACGAGTCTGACGAGCACCATTAGCTAAAATCGACCAAAGTGGAAAAACAAAAATCATAATAGCTAAATAAAGCAACATCATTAAAGCGAACCATAGAGAAAAGAAGCCTGTTGCAATAATAATAAAGCTATATAATAACCCCCCTATAATCGTTGGAAATATTGTCCTAAGATACAAATTTTGCAAATAATTAATATCCTCCGCTAAAAGCCCCATAACATCTCCTAAACGAAAATCACGCTTCATAAAGATAGCATTGCTTTCTAAGGAATGGTAAAGCTTCAAGCGCAGTTGTGAAGTCATTCGTAATACCCAATTGTGACTCGTTAGGCGTTCTATATAACGAAAAACAGGACGTCCAATACCAAAAGCACGTGTTAGTACAATTGGAACATACACTAGAAGAATATTACTCGGTAGTGAAGCTGACTTACTAATCAGATAGCCCGAATTAAACATAAGAGCACTGGCAGAAAAGAAAGTCATAAAACCAAGGAAAAGAGCAATTACTAAGGAAACTTTATATTGTTTGAAAAATGGTTTTACCCATTGATCTGTCTTTAATTCTTTAAACAAAGGGATTTTAAACATTATTTCCTCCCATAGCATGCTTCAGTTGATAGAGATATCCTTTTTTAGCTAATAATTCCTGATAAGAGCCTACTTCTGCAACTCTCCCCTTCTCCATAACGACTATAACATCCATTTGGTTCAACCAGTGAAGACGATGAGTTGCAAAGATAACTAAACGATCTGACATCAGTGGCAACATTTTCTCTTTTAATTCTAACTCTGTTTCAATATCTAAATGAGCAGTTGGTTCATCAAAAACCATAATACGACGATTTTGATCAAGAAAAGCACGAGCCAGAGCTATACGCTGGGCTTGTCCTCCACTAAGTGGACGCGCTCCATTACCAATACGCGTTTCTAAACCATCGGGTAACTCGCTTAGTAAGCTATCTAAACCTACCATATGAATCGCTCTTATCACCTCTTCGTCACTAGCATTGGGAGTATAGAAGGTAATATTATCACGTAATGACATTTCAAAAACATAAGGAGTTTGAGGAATATAGATCATCTGTTTATGCCAATCTTCTTGATCAAGGTTAACCACTTCTCTACCATCCACTTTTAAAGAACCTTTATCAGGCCCTAAAAAACCACTCAGAAGGTTAATTAAGCTAGACTTACCTGAACCACTAACTCCTACTAAAGCAACCTTTTGATGTCCTCTAAATCGTAAGGTTACATCCTCAACAACACGTTTTTGGTCGTACGCAATAGCAATGTTTTCTAAATCCAAATGACTCTCTTTAGACCAATCATCTATGACTAATTGCTCACCTTTAATACCAGTTTTGTTTAGAACTTTTTGAATCGCTTGAAATGCATTTTTCCCGTCTAACGTTGCATGATAATCACTAGAAAAATCTCTTACGGGTAAAAAGTATTCAGGGGATAAAATCAAAATTGTTAAAGCCGGTAAAAGGTAAATCTGCTCATTTAATAATCGTAAACCTAGAAAAACAGCAACGATAGCAATGGATAAAGTTGTAAAAAAGTCTAAAGCAAACGTTGATAAAATACCAATTTTCAAAGTACTCATTGTTGCTTTACGAAAAGATTCACTAGTTTGATAAATGCTTTTACCATAACGTTTACTAAGACCAAAATATTTGAGAGTATCAATGCCTCGTAATGAATCTAAAAAATGATTAGAAAGTACTTGATAGGATTCATATTGTTTATCTGCTTTAGCTTGAGCCGCATAGCCTAAAATAATCATAAAGATGATAATTAAAGGAAAAACGATAAGTAAAATTGCACCTGATTCAATATCTAAATAGAAAATATAAGCTAGAATAATCCATGGGATAATAGACATGTTAATCATCTTATTCAAGACTAAACGTAAATAATTTTCAACTAAAGAAACGCCATCTAATGCCATTGTAACAACATTACCAGTTCCTTGTTCTTGAACGACTTTAGGACCTAGATCAAATAACTTATCTAATAATTGACGTCTCAAAAGACTAGATTGTGCTGTTGAAAAGTCATCAAGTTTTCTATTTTTGATGTAATCAATAACATGACGGCCTAAATATGAGACCATAAATAACAAAATATAAACCGTTTGAGAAGAAAGTTTTTGCCCTTCCCACAAACCAGTTATAGAAAGACTCAAATAATAAGCTTGTCCGATAATAAAGATTGCTTGAAGAACATCAAGTCCCGCAAGCAATCCTAACAACTTATGAATACCTGACAAGCGCATAACCGCTTTATCTAGCATTATTTTTCTCCTGTCACAATCACTGGCAAGGTAATACGTTTTCTAAAGATATAATATGCCCATGCTGTATAAGCTAGAACAAAGGGAACTAGAGTAATTGCGACAATCGACATTACTTTTAAAGTATATGGCGTTGAGGATGCATTTTGAATCAGCAAATCATATTTAGGGCTAATTGATGAAATCATAACTCGTGGGAATAGACCTTGGAACAACAGAACAACCACTGAAACAAGACTGAGACCACTCGCTAAAAATGCTGTCATCTCTGCTCCTTTAAAAGTTGAAGCATGCGCTAATACAGCTAATACAACAATAACCAAGACCATAATTGTCGTAACTATCGGATGATTGCTAAAGAAATCTGTCTTGAAATACAAGAGAACTGCAAACAAGGCTAAACCAAGATAGAGTACCCAATAAAGCAACTGAGCATAATTACGGGCACGCTCTCTAATCGGCCCTTCTGTCTTCAATGCAATGTAGTTTAAACCATGAAGATAGGCTAGCAATACCATTGCAACTCCACCAACCAACGAGAATATATTAAAGTAATCACTGAATTGAGCTGATAAGTTACCACTGGCATCAAGTGGCATACCTTGAATCAAACTTATAAACATAATCCCAAAGAAGAATGGAACAATAGCGGAACCAATTGTTAAGGTCCAGTTCCAAAACTGCTTTTTCTCTGCAGGAACTTTATGTCTAAATTCGAAGGAAACACCACGAATAATTAATCCAAAGAGAATCGTAAGGAGAATCAAATAGTAACCACTAAATAGTGAAGCATACCAGTATGGAAAAGAAGCAAACATTGCTCCACCACCGGTAAGAAGCCAAACTTCATTACCATCCCAAACTGGGCCAATGGTTTCTACTACTTGATCTTTTTCATGCTCATTATGTGTTAAAGTTTGAACAGCCATCCCAACCCCAAAGTCGAATCCTTCAAGGAAGAAGAATCCTGAAAATAGGAGGCCGATTAGGAAAAACCAAAAGAATTGTAAAGCACTCATTTAGTATGCTCCTTTCTCAAAGGGATCAATTGAAGTATATGCACCATGATGTCCATGTTCATCTTCATACTCTGGCCCTTTCTTCAATTCTCTTATTGTTAGGCTTATCATCATCACCGCTAAACCACCAAACAACAAGAAGTACACAGTATTGGAAACAAATAATGATGCAACTGAAACGTTTGGAGAGACAGAGTCCTTAATCTTGAAAAGACCATAGACAGTCCAAGGGTATCGTCCTTGTTCTGTCACAATCCAACCAAATGTATTGGCTAAGAATGGTGCAAAGGTTGTTAAAGCAACAATCCAAAGCATCCATTTGTGTTTATAAAGAATTGGTTTTTTCTTACGAGTTAAAAAGAGGCCTAAAACAGAAACACCCATAATAGCTGTTCCCATCGCCGCCATTGTACGGAAACCATAGAAAAGTAGGTTAACCATTGGGTAGTAGTTATCTTTACCATACTTAGCAACCAATTCTTTATTAGCTGTATCCATACCTTTCACAGAACCAGATGGTTTTCCGTAAGATAAAATACTCAACATATAGGGAATCTTGATCCCAAAAACTTGTTTGTGTTCTGCTTCATTTGCCCAAGCAACTACACTCCAAGCTGCAGGATCACCCGAATCTTCATAATCACCTTCCATAGCAGCAAATTTCATTGGTTGATCGTGAATCAAGGCTTTCATTTGTAAATCCCCAACTCCCATAACTGAAATTGAACCAAGAAGTGCTACTACTAAACCAATACGAACTGATTTCTTATAAAGTTCAACCGTTGTATCTTTCAGCTGTTCTGATTTTAAGAGGCGGAAGGCTGACATACCAGCAACCACTGTACCGCCCATCGTAATGGCACCAAAAATAACATGGGTAAATTCATAGAAGAACTGTGGATTTTTTACAAGTGCAAGAAAATCAGTCATTTGCGCTCTACCGTTTACAACTTCATAACCAACAGGATGTTGCATGAAGCTATTAGCAGTAAGAATCCACATCGCTGACATTAATGAGCCAAAAACCACTAGCCAAATGAATGTCACATGTAATTTTTTACTAATTTTCTTGTTATCCCATGTAAACATCCATAAACCAAGGAAAGTAGATTCCATAAAGAAAGCTAATAAAGCTTCAATAGCCAATGGAGCTCCAAAAATATCACCTACGAAACGTGAATAGTCTGACCAGTTCATTCCAAATTGGAACTCTTGAATGATACCTGTCACAACACCAACTGCAAAACTAAGGAGCATGATATTACCCCAAAATTTTGTCAATTTTTTATACTCTTCATTTTTTGTGATAACATACATTGTCTCCATAATAGCAACCACTAGGCATGTACCAATTGTAAATGGTACAAAGAAAAAGTGGAAAACTGTAGTCATCGCAAATTGAAAACGAGCTAAAGTTTCAATTGTCATACAAAACCTCTTATTTTGTTTTAATCATTTCTTTTATAGAAATATCTGCAAGAGCTAGTTTCCTAGCTTCGTAACAATTGGTAAATAACTTACTTTAATATCTTAATGATATAAATCAAAACGTCCCTTAGCTAGAAGTTCTTTAAGTCCACCCATATCAACAAGTGATTTGTTCATGATAATCTTCTTCATAACCGATGCAGGGTATTTTTTAATTTTAGTTTTTCCAACAACACCAAGTCCATGCGTATTTCCTACTGAAGCAACTGTGCCTTGCGGACTATACGAAAAGTCTTCTGTGGCTTCACCTTTGATTTGATGTAAAAGGTTTTTAGCAACATGAGCTCCCATACGAGTTGCAATTTGAGCTGTTGTTGGGAATGGGCGACCAGACTCAGTGTCCATAAATGCAGACACATCACCGATAACATAAACATTATCATATTTTGGATCACGCAAATCACTGTTGACCATTACACGTCCACGACGTTGATCAAATCCTGATTCTCCCATAACCGGACTTCCACTAACACCTGTTGTCCAAATGATAGTACCTGCGGTAATAGATTTGAGTTCTTCATCCTCTTTACTAGTACCATAAACAACTTCACCCGGTTTGATTTCCTTAATCATACTTCCAAGCATCAAATTAATACCTAAATCCTTAATTAAGTTGACACCATATTGCGCTAATTCATCATCAAACATTGGTAGGATGCGAGTTGCTGCCTCTACACAAATAATTTCAATTTGTTCAGGTTTTACACCCGCTAAAGCAGCATATTTTGGTCGCTCATCAACCATAGCTCCGGCTAACTCAATACCTGTAAAACCAGCACCACATACTAAGAGTTTGAGAAGATTTTCATCTTTTGTCTCACGATACAACTTCATTGTATTAACAATGTGATTATGGATGTTTTCTGCTTGCGAAATATTGGTCATCTGCAAAGCATTCTCCATAGCACCCTTGATGCCAAAAGTTTCAGATACAAAGCCTAAGGCAACTACGACATAATCATAATGGAGTTCACCGTTATTTTTAACTGTTACTGTTTTATTTTCAGCATCGACTCTAAGCACCTCATCTTGCATGAAGTTAACCTTATTAGTGTTGATAACATCCCTAATTGGGAATGTAATTTTTTCTTTTGGCTGAGATCCTGCAGCTACTTCATGTAATTCTGTAGCTTCGTAGTGATAATCATTCATGTCAACAAGGGTAATATGAAAATCACCTGATTGTTTTTGTAAATTACGAACTGCTTTCAAACCGGCATAACCAGCACCTAAAACTAGGATTTCTTTCATGATAAAACTCCTCTAAAAAATGATTCCAATTAGATACGTTAAGACTTGGGTTGCAGATCCCAGTGCTAGAATACGTACCGCACAAACAAATGTTTCTCTCTTAACCTGTTTTTGCCACAATAGTTTTGTCTGCTTATAAATAAATGGTATTAATAACAAACTCAAGAGTACTGTAACAGGCGCAAGTCCAAAAAGAAATTCAAAAACAATTGCCAATAAAGCTATACTATTAGAAATAGCAAACAGCAAGAGTCCACCTCTTATCCCTGTATAATGTACAAGGGTATAGCGATGATTTTTTTCATCTTCTTCTTTGTCGCACAGATTATTCGCCAACATTAGGTTGGCAATCCATAAGGTGTTCGGCAAGGAAATCAAGAAAATTTTGCTTAAGTTGAGGATATCCCACGAAAAGTTTTGATAAGTGTTTAGATATACACAAATTAAACTAATCATAAATCCCATTGTCAAGCCAGAAAATACTTCTCCTAAGGGCAGACTAGATAAAGGTCTTGGACCAAAGGAATATAAAACACCAATTCCAAAACAAAAAAGTCCCATCCATAAAAGAGGCAGACCGACTTGGGAAACTAAAACTAAACCAATCATACTAGAAGTAATGACTAAACTTGCCATAATAACTTCTATTTGGCGTAGGGATAGGTTCTCACGACCAATAATGTTAGTGTCATTCTTATAATCCAAATCCACAGCATTCCGATAATCATTGTAATTATTCCAAATGTCAACGAACATATTGAATAAAAACATAGCAACGAAGAATAAACCGACATATACAGGGTGTACTGAATTGTAGTAATAAGCACTAAAACACAAACCAATCAAAAATGGTAAAACACTAGCTGTTTTGGCTTTCATTTCTACCAACTCTAGAAAGATTGGTAATGTCATTATTAAAGTCCTCTCTATACATAATCTTCAACAATACTATTATAATGCAATTTCTACCATTTTTAAAACAATAGGGCTTGATTTTTGATTAAAAATACAAAAAATTTTTCTTAAAATGAGTTAATCACACTTAGAACACTAAATACTATTTTGAGGAGTCCTATTCATCACACTATGCCATGTAATATTCGGAAAAATAGTATTGCAACCTTCAATTACTCCTTATGTTGGCACCAGCCTTTGAAAGTCCTCTGATTGCACTGCTTAGTTAGTATTTTCATCAGCTGTATGGTCTCTAAGAGCCATCAGCATACTAAAAAAACTAGTGTTACACTTTGAAAAGTGTAACACTAGCTCCAATTTGTTTTAAATAGCTTAACTATTTAATCATTAATCTACTTTATCTATTTAAACATTTAAAGTTGAATGCTGGTTAAGGATACCTGAGAGAGAACCTTGAATATATTTTGGCAACACTTGTTTTTGGGCACGTTCATAGATTTCTGAATCTGTTAACTGACGTTCTGCTTTGGGGCTTGATACTTGCGGTGTCACTGCTGCGTTTTGTTGTTGGTAAAGTGTTGAATGTTGGTTGAGAATACCTGAAAGAGAACCTTGGATATATTTTGGCAATACTTGTTTTTGGGCACGTTCATAAAGTTCTGCATCTGTTAACTGACGTTCTGCTTTTGGAGGTGTTGCTTGCGGTGCTGTGAAAGTTGAAGCTGAAACACCTTGTGTAGAACCAAGAGCTACGAATGCTCCTCCAGCAAACATTGCTGAGACAAGACCGAGTTTCAAATAGTTAGCAGTTGAGACGTTGTTGACTTTTTTTCTGTAATAAGTTTTTTCATAAGAATTACCTCTTTCTTTTGGGTTATTTATTTTATGAACTAAGTATAACAACAAGAAATAAAGTAAGGTTAAACTAAATATAAAATAATTCTTAAGTCATTCTTAGGAAACCATAAAATCATACACTAACAAAAAATGAGGTGATAATACTGTATGTATTAGATATTTATTCTATTGTATAAACAGCAATCAAAAGTACTTTAAACTTCAGGGAGCAGGATCATCACAATTAAATATATCAAAAAAAGTGTAGAAAATTTTACATTTCTAATACCAAATTTTAACGAACAAGAAGCCATTGGTGACTTCTTCCAAACCTTAGACCAACAAATTACTCAAACGGAAGAAAAACTAACAGAACTTAAAGCACTCAAACAAACATTACTCAATCGTTTATTCGTATAAGAAAGGACGCACATGGCAGAGAAAATAACTTCACTACGGCAAGCACTATGGAATTCGGCCGATCAATTACGTGGTCAAATGGATGCCAATGACTATAAAAACTATCTTCTTGGACTCATCTTTTATAAACACTTATCTGATAAATTACTCTTGGCTGTTTGTGATAATTTAGAAGAACACTTTAATACCTTTACAGATACTCAAAAAATCTTTGAAGATGCCTATCAAGATGAAGACCTAAAAGATGACCTCATTTCTGTTGTTACTGGTGATTTAGGTTACTTTATTGAACCGACACTGACCTTTGAAAAACTCATCCAAGATGTTTATCACAATACTTTCCAATTAGAATCATTAGCTCAAGGTTTTCGCGATATTGAACAAAGTGGTGAAGATTTTGAAAACTTATTTAAAGATATTGATCTTTACTCTAAAAAACTAGGTTCTACTCCTCAAAAACAAAACCAAACCATTGCCAATGTCATGAAAACATTAAATGAGATTGACTTTGAGTCAGTTGATGGGGATACTTTAGGCGATGCTTATGAGTACTTGATTGGTGAATTTGCCAGTGAATCAGGGAAAAAAGCAGGTGAGTTCTATACCCCACAAGCTGTCTCTCACTTAATGACTCAGATTGTCTTTTCAGGTCGTGAAGATCAAAAAGGAATGACTCTCTATGACCCTGCTATGGAATCTGGAACACTCCTTCTAAATGCTAAAAAATATAGTCATCAATCAGATACCGTTTCTTACTATGGTCAAGAAATCAATACTTCTACTTATAACCTGGCTCGCATGAACATGATGCTTCATGGCGTTGCCATCGAAAACCAACACTTAAGTAATGCTGATACCTTGGATGCGGACTGGCCAACAGATGAGCCAACCAATTTTGATGGGGTGTTGATGAACCCACCTTATTCTTTAAAATGGTCAGCGACTGCTGGTTTCTTAACGGATCCACGTTTTTCAAGTTACGGTGTATTAGCACCAAAATCAAAAGCTGACTTTGCCTTTTTACTTCATGGTTTCTATCATTTAAAAAATACAGGAACTATGGCAATTGTCTTACCACATGGAGTTCTTTTCCGTGGAGCTGCAGAAGGTAAAATTCGCCAAAAACTACTCGAACAAGGGGCTATCGATACTATTATCGGACTTCCATCAAATATCTTTTATAATACAAGCATCCCTACGACTATTATCATATTAAAGAAGAACAGAACCAACAAAGATGTCTTCTTTATAGATGCTTCAAAAGAGTTTGATAAGGGCAAAAATCAAAACACAATGACAGATGCTCATATCAAGAAGATTCTTGATGCTTATAAGAGTCGTGATAATTCTGATAAGTTTTCATATTTAGCTTCATTTGATGAAATCATTGAAAATGACTATAACTTAAATATCCCACGCTATGTCGATACTTTTGAGGAAGTCCCTGTTAAACCACTTCCAGAATTAGCGAAACAACTCAATGATATTGATCAAGAAATTGCCAAAACAAATGCCAAACTAGATCAACTCATGAAACGACTAGTCGGAACAACTAAGGAAGCTCAAGATGAATTGGATGCTTTTAGAAAATAATAATCAGGCATGTGTCAAACTTCCCAACAGTCAATTTTGAAGTTGAATCAAAAAAGATATAACCCCTTATTTCTCAGATATGTTTCAAAAAGTGAATAAAACAAACACCTTTATATATTTTTAAAAAGCAACCTAGAATTGAGTTATTAGGTGAAAATGATATAATGAATGTCGTACAAAAAAAGATTGCATCTGCTTTTGATCATTTTTAAGAATAGGGCAGTGTAAGGCAATTATAAATTAACAACAAGGACTAATCCCTTGATATGAAAGGAATTTATTAATTATTATGATGAATATGCAAGACTTGTTCCATGATTTTTTATGTCTTGTAATCATCAGAAATGTTGATTTTAAGCCTTTTAAATTTTGCTAAATTGAACTAAAATCACTTAAATTTATTACAATAAGACAAAAAATAGACAAAGACAGTATCTTCTATACACAAAAAATCGTATTACAAAATAAAGTAATACGATTCTTTTTATTGTTTATAAATTTTCTTATTAAGTCGATCGGTTCAATGATTTTTAAATATATTTGAAAATATCATACTTAAAGCTTTTGTTATAGCATTCCTATTTTGGACTATTCCCATTATTTTAAAATAGTATATCTAACAATTAAAGTTCTCGATACAACTTATAAATAGGGAATTCCTGATATCTTTTCTGTAATTCTTCCTCTAATTTGTTCCAATAATAATCTGCTTGAGATTTTGATTTCAGTAGGACCGTCACACCAAAACAAACTTCAGAATCTTCAATATTGCTAGTCAATATTTCATTTAATTTCTCTTTTTCTTTATCATTCAGAGGACGTCTTCTGATTTTAATTTGTAAATCATTTATCAATGCTCTTTCATAGCCTTTGGAATGTGTCGTATTCCAATTTGAAAGCTGCTGAGCCCAATCAAGAAGTAAATTCTTTCTTCCCACATCTTCTGATAAATCTGAAGCAGAAATAATTCTAATAAGGGTTTCATCGGCACTTGAAACAAAGTTTCCTGTGTCAACTAATCTCTGATATGAGGCAATTACTGCATCAAAATCACAATTATCTATCTTTAACCAATCATTTGGCTCAAAAACCTCAAAAATCGAAACATCTTCTGCATTCTCATCAACTATACTATCCCCTTTTTTACACCAAGGTGTTTCCAAAAATATATTAATTAGTCTACCTGAGTTAGTTTTTTCAAATTGATAGAAAGTGAGAAAATTTGCATTAGCAACTCTTAGATGTAATAATTTTGATTCGTCATAATTTGAAGAAACTTTTTCTCCTAAAACAAGACCTTTATTAAGAAAATATAAATTTCTCTGTGACTGGTTATCAAAAAGTGACAAATCTATTTCCTTTTTCACTCCCATTTTTTCCATAAAAGTTGAAACCTGAAGAAGTTCATCTAACTGCTCACTTAGATTCATATCTTTAATTTTATCTAGTGATTGTGGATCAAATTCAATTTTTGCTTCATTTAATTTAACATAACCCACATTTTGTAATTCTTGAAGGGCTTTAGTGCATTCTATTGATTGATTTAATAAATCTGGTCTCGAATAATTTAATCTAAATTTTCCTGCTTTTTCATCGGCTTGCAATTTAAAACCTGAACCAATCTGTAATTCTACATTACCGTTTGGAAAACGACATCGAACCACATTTTTTATAGTATAATTTCCAATAGTAAAGGTAAGATCTGTCTTTTCAGCAGTTTCAACAATTTTTATTGGATTCTCAATTGGGATTTCAATACCTGTATCATCATCTACCATATAAGCAAAAAGTTCATGTTCTTCTTGATAATCAAAAACATCAATTGGACTTTTTCCGTAATGATAAAATTTCAATTTTGGCTCTTTCGGCAGTTTGTCCATAGTCAATCCGCGACTAGTAGCAAAACTATACTGCTTGCGACTTGAATTGATAAAATCCATCAGCATTGGGTAAACCTTATTTTCTGATAAGGAATGGATTTCAATTGACACTTTTTTAGGTGCCCCTGTAGTCAATTTTCTTTTACTTCTCTTTATAAGATTTTTTATTGAAAGAGGTGGAAGAGATTTGTATAATATCTCTTTTATATTATTCTCTTCATCAATCCATACTACAAACAGTACAAATCCACCATTTTTTTGATACAATTCTAAATCACTCAGACTTATCAAAAATCTATTATTCTTTTTCTTTTGTTGAGTTGCTTTAATTTGAACAGGAACTTTTCCTATAATATCAGACTTTTTCTCGCTAGGTGCTCTTAGAAGGTGAATCTCTCCATCCCAAAGTGGTGTTTTATCATTCTCATCAAAGTAAGTTTGTAAGTAGTTGTTCTTATCAAGAACAGTACGTAAATAAGACAATCCTAACGTTTCTATTTTTCTATTGTTTACCAAATCACACCTCGATAAGCTTCTGACTACATTATATCATGTATCTAAATAATATATAGAATTTCTCAGATTCTTATTTCATAACTTTTTAAACAGAAAAAAACAAGATGATATTGAATCATCTTGCTTTTTGATTATTTTTATAATGCTTTATATAGGACTGTAGCATTTTCTGTTGTGAAACCATATTCTTCAAAGATACGATTTCCTGGTGCCGAAGCTCCCCATGTGTCAATGGTTAAGGTTTTGCCAGCTAAGCCTACATATTTTGCCCAACCAAAGCTTGATGCTGCTTCAATTGCCAAGCGTTTTGTGATTGTGGCTGGTAAAATCTCTTCTTTATAAGCGTCGCTTTGCGCATCAAAGATATTTTGTGATGGCATTGATACAACACGAACATGGATCCCTTCTTCTGCTAGCGCAGCCTGTGTATCCATGGCTAATTTTACTTCAGATCCCGTCGCAATGATGATACCATCCATTTCGCCTTTGGCTTCTGACAAGATATAAGCACCCTTATTTAAACCTTCTTCTGCTAATTCTTTTGTTCCTTCAAGAACTGGCAAGTTTTGTCGTGTTAACACTAGCATTGTTGGTTTATCTATTTCTGCTAAGGCATGTTTCCATGCGGCATTGGTTTCATTACCATCCGCTGGACGAATGACGTTCAAGTTTGGCATTGAACGGACACTTGCTAACTGTTCAATTGGTTCATGAGTTGGACCGTCTTCACCAACGGCAATGGAGTCATGTGTCATGACATACATGGTTGGTAAGCTTTGCAGTGCTGCCATACGTACTGCAGGTAATAGATAGTTTGAGAAGACGAAGAATGTACCACCATAAACGCGAGTACCACCATGAAGAGCAATACCGTTCATCGCAGCTGCCATGGCAAATTCACGTACACCAAACCAGATATTGCAGCCTTCATATTGACCTGGTTGGAAGTCTTTTTCAACTTTAACCATTGTGTTGTTTGAGGCTGAAAGGTCTGCCGAACCACCCCAGAATGATGCGACTTGTTCAGAGATTTGTTGGATAGCCTCTTGACTTGAAACACGGCTAGCTTTTGATGACCCAAGTTCATGCGCAGCTAATTCTACTGAAACTGGTTCATTTGAAAAGACTTCTTTATAGCCTTTAGCAAGTTCTGGATATTCCGCTTCATATTTTGCAAAGAGTTCATTCCAAGCATTTTCAGCTTGTTCACCACGTGCTTGTAATCCTTCTTGGAAACGAGCTTTCACTTCGTCAGGAACGATGAAATCTTCATAGGTCCATTTGTAAGCATTTTTAGTAAAGACAATGCCTTCTGCTCCAAGTGGGGCACCATGAACTGCTGAAGTTCCTTGTTTTTCAGATCCAAAAACAATAATTGTTTTAACTTCAATAATAGTTGGTTTTTCAGTTTCAGCTTTTGCCTCTTCGATAGCTTTGGCAATAGCATCTAAGTCATTGCCGTCTTTAACGAGGATATGTTGCCATCCATAAGCTTCAAAACGTCCTTTAACATCCTCAGTGAAGGCCATAGATGTAGGGCCATCTAGAGAAATGTCATTTGAATCATATAAAGTGATTAATTTTCCAAGTTTTAAGTGACCTGCTAAACTTGCGACTTCTTGACTGACACCTTCCATTAAGTCACCATCACCATTTAAAGCAAAAGTATAATGGTCAACGATATTGAAACCTGGTTTGTTGTATTTTGCAGCAAGGTGAGCTTCTGCCATTGCCATACCTACAGCGTTTGCGATACCTTGTCCTAGCGGTCCTGTTGTTGCTTCTACACCATCTGTATGATTGACTTCAGGATGTCCTGGCGTTTTTGAACCCCATTGACGGAAATTTTTCAAATCATCGATTGAAAGGTCGTAACCAGCTAAATGTAATAAGCTGTATAGCATTGCAGATCCATGTCCTGCAGAAAGAATAAAACGGTCTCTGTTTGTCCAGTTACGGCTTGTTTTAGGATTAATGTTCATGTATTTATTCCATAGAACATAAGCCATTGGAGCTGCCCCCATTGGTAAACCGGGGTGGCCTGAATTAGCTGCTTGGATAGCATCCATTGAAAGCGTACGGACAGTGTTTACTGCCAACTGGTCAACTGCATCGAATGTCATAAGTAAAACCTTTCTGTTTTTAGTAATATAAAAAGGGGATTCCCCTTTTTATTTTTTAAATGAAGCCCAATCATTCATAAATTGATCAATACCACTTTTTGTTAAGGGGTGTTGTACCATCTTGTCAAAAATGGTTTCCGGAATTGTTGCGATATGTGATCCCAATTTAGCAACTGCTTCAACATGAGCTGCACTGCGGATGCTAGCAGAAATAATTTCTGTGCCAAAACCATATATGTCAATAATGTCGCGAAGAGCCTCAATTAATTGATAAGGGTCTGTACCGATATCTTCTAAACGCCCAATAAATGGACTGATATATGATGCGCCAGCTTTCATGGCCATAAGACCTTGTGAAACCGTAAAGATAAGGGTGACATTGATTTTAATGCCTTCTTTTGACAAAATACTGGTTGCTTTCAATCCTTCTGCAGTCATTGGAATTTTAACAATAACATTGTCATGCCATTTAGATAGTGCACGCGCTTCGTCCACCATTTCATTAGCTGTTAATCCCGTTACTTCTGCTGAAACTGGACCATCAATGATGTCACAAATTTCTTTAATAACCGTTTCAAAATCACGACCTTCGCGAGAGATAATCGTTGGATTTGTCGTTACACCATCCACCAAACCAAGTTCATTGATAGTTTTAATAGCTTCAACATTAGCTGTGTCTAAAAAAAATTTCATTTCTATCCTCTATTTATCTAGTTTAATTTTTTTCCAGTCATTTCAAAGTAGTCATTGGTCATAATGTCCCATGATTCTGAAATATTATCTGTTAATGCGAATAAACCACTTCGTCCAACAATGTATATATCAGGGCCAGCCTCATCAATTTTTTTAAATGTTTTACGGCTAGATGAACCATCCATCTCAATTAAGTAATTATAATTATTTTCTTCTCTCAATCTTCTTAGATCTACAATTTTATCTAAAGTTGAATCTAAAAACCTTTGTCCAGCAAAACCAGGATCCACTGTCATAATAGTAACTTTATCTAACAGTTCAATATAGGGCATTATTACTTCAATAGGGGTTTCGGGATTTAAAACTACCCCTGCTTTTAAACCTTCATTATGAATTTGATCAATTAACCTAAACGCCAGACCATTTATCACTTCAGCATGCATACAAATCCATTCACATTTTATATCAATCATTTGTTGCACCCAAAACGGTTGATCTTTTACCATCAAATGAGCTGACATTGGTAAGGAGGATAGCTTTCTAACTTCTTCCACAAACCAAGGAGACAGTGTAATATTAGGTACAAAATGTCCATCCATTATATCAATATGGTAGGAATCAACATGTGAATCTAAAAAACAGATTTCTTCTTGGAATTTGTCAAGATTCATACACATCAACGAGGGAGATATTTCTACTTTTTGCATCATAGTTCTCCTTACATGATCTCGATATCATCAAGTGCGATATCTTCTTCGTCTTCAGCAGAAACAATTGTAACTTCATTACGATCAACTGGCTTTTTAGCCAATGAATATACTAATCCTGTTACCAAGATATTAGATAACAAGCCACAAATTCCGGCAATTGGCCTAGTCATTGTAGGAATCATTAAAATTCCACCGAATGGCACTGCAGAATCAGCTCCCATTGTCATTGAAACAGCTCCTCCTACAGCTCCACCGACACCAATTGCTAAAATTGCAGGCATTAAGTTGTTCATTACAATAGGGATTACCCCTTCAACAATATTCACAATCCCCATTGGCACTGCAGATTTTAAGGTTTCAATCTCATCGTTAGTATAAATGTTTTTCTTGAATAATTTAGCAATAAAATAGGCTAAACCAAATCCTACTGGTGTCGCTGTATTAACTAATTGTAAAGCAGTAAGTGGTTCTTTTACTCCTTCAGCTTGTAAGGTCAATACAAATGCATAAACAGTTTTATTCAATGGTCCTCCAAGGTCTACCCCTGAAAGGACACCAATAACAGCACCCATAACAAGATTTGAGGTATTTCCTAAGCTTTTTAGAAAATCAGTTAACCAACCAGTAAAGGCTGAAATGGGACCACCAATCAGATAAATCATGATAAGACTACTCAATAAAGCTGCAAAAAATGGAACAATAAGTGTTGGCATCAGTCCTTTTGCCCAATTTGGTACTTTTACATTTTTTAAAATACCTAAGGCGATAAATCCTGCAATATAGCCACCTAAAATACCACCAATAAACCCTGCACTGATAGCGTTTGCAATCAATCCGACAACAAACCCTGGGGCAATCCCTGGTTTACCAGCGATTGAAAAAGCAATACCAGTCGCAATAATAACAGGTAACAAACCGAGAGCTTTACCACCCATTGTGGCCATCGTATCCCAAAAAGAAAAATTGCCAATAACTAGTGCATCTTGTGCTCTACCGCCCATAGCCATACCAATAGCGACTAAGAAACCTGCTCCACAAACAATTGGAATTAAATAAGAAATTGCTGTTAGCAAGTGACCTTTAAAATTAGCCTTTTTAATCATATCTTTCATTATTATCTCCTTTTACGAAAATGCTTCTATAACATCATCTTCATTTTTAGCATTAATTAATTTTTCTACAATTTGATCATTTCCTAGTTTTCTAGCAAATAGTGATAATATTTTTAAATGTTCTTGTGCAGCGATTGAATCATTTCCTACTGCAAATAAAACAATAACTTTTACACCATTATCATCTAAAGTTTCCCATGGGATTTCTGAAGAATTAATCCCAATTACGACTGCAGGCTCTGTTACATGTGAGCTTTTACCATGCGGAATGGCAATATAATTTCCAATGCCAGTTTGTCCTTCAGACTCTCTAAGATAGATGTCTTTTATAAATCCTCCTTCATCAGAAACAAACCCTTCATTTTTTAAAAGCGACACTAATTCTGAAAATGCTTCATCTTTTGTGGTGACATTCATATTAGTTTTAATTAATTTACGTTTAATAGCATCTCTTGCTTCCATTGGGCAACCCTTTCTAATTTGACGCAACTTCCACAAGTTTTGCGATTAATTTGTTAGGTGACTTAATCGCAACTTCTGTTGGAACTTTTACTACTTTTTTCCCTTCAAATCTTTCTTCACCAGCAATTTTTACATCAACAGCTAACAAAACAATATCAGCTGCTGCTATTTCTTCTGATGTTAGTTGATTTTCAATACCAATTGTCCCTTGTGTTTCAATCTTGACATCATGACCAGCTGCTTTCGAAGCATTTTCCAATTTTTCTTGAGCAATATAAGTGTGAGCAATTCCTACTGTACATGCTGCTACTCCAACAATTTTCATAATATTTCCTCCATTAATCGGCTTGGTTTAATAATTTATAAACTTCTAATTCCCGTGTTTCACTTTTTAATTGTCTTAATACTTCTTCATTACTTATTGTTTTATTAATTTTCAAAATAATGTCTTTTACGTTTTTAATATCATCTCTTGACAGCGCAATGAGAAATACTGTATCGACCAATGACTCTTTCCATTTAATTTTATGAGTATTTTGAATAAAAACAACCACTGTTTTTAAGACAAATTCTGGCCTTCCATGCGGTAAAGCGACTCCCAATGGAAACTCTGTACTTCCCATTTTTTCCCTATCAAGTAAACTAGCAACAAATTCTTTTTGGACATATCCCATTTCTACTAGATTTTGTCCCACAGAATTTAATAATTCTTCTTTCGTTTTGAAATCTTGATTAAGCATCGGAATGTAATAGTTAGCTTCAATTTGATCTTTTTTCCCAATAGTCACGTTATTACTATAAGGGTTTCCTGTTAATAATTGGGTAATTTCTTCATTTTTGATAAATGGTGAGACATAGTAAAGATTAGGCAAATCTAAATTGGTTTCAATAGTTGTAAGGACAAAGTCATAACAAGTCAAATCTTTCTCATACATCTCACTTAAGGATGCAATTTCAACTTGATCTAGTGAAGGCACAACTTTTTTTATTCTATTAATTAGTAATTCAGAAGTCACAATCCCAGTTTGACATACTATTAAGATTTTTCTACTTTTCCCAATTTTTTCAATGGAAAGTTGAAAATAAATGGTTAAGTAGGCTACTTCATCTTCATTAAAAACAACATCTAACTCTTGACCTAAGTCCTGTAACACCAACCAAAGTACATTATACGTTATGGCAAACTCCAATTTTATTTTATCTGTAAATGGATTTTGTATATGCGTATGGTATTTCAATCGGTACAACATGGCTGGTATATGTTGACTAAGTTGATCAAAAAGATATTGATCTTCCAAAAAATTGATGGACATAGCCTTTGAAACATCCTCCAATAGGGCAGTGACAAATTTATCATCATTTTGCTGAACTGGTATCGGTTCAAACCTATAATTCAATAACATTTGAGAAAGGTACTCAATATCACTATTTGTATATTCAAAACCTAATCGTAAGGAAGCTTTATGTAATAATGTTACAGCTGTACTCACATAAAAGGCATGATGCTTTTTATCCAAAGGGTTTATAGTCTTTTCAAAATGATTCCCCGTAAGTAATTGACTAACAAATATGATATATATATTTAAGAGACTCTCAATATAAGTATCTAATATTGTCATCACATTTGATCTGATAAAAGTGTAAAGAACATTTTTACAAACACTAATAACTTCACTTGAGTAATATTCAGTTAATGAATCTATACGATCTTCAAAAATATCATTCCCTAAATTTGCTTTAAATGTCATAATGTATTGATTGAAATTAAACAAGACAAGTATTTTTTGGTCTAGAGGCATTTTTTCAATTTTAGTTCCACTCTTATTACTATTTAAGAAACTTAAATTATTTTGAAATAAAGTACCTTCTATAAATTTTAAATCATTTTTAATAGAGGTTTGACTAACAAAATAGTGATCAGAAAGTCCTTTTAAAGTAACAGTTGCATGATCAAAGAGGAGACTTTTCATAATCTCGATTCTCCTTGTTTCAGCAGGATCAGTTGAAATATTTAGAATTGGTCTATCATCAAACCCTCTTTGATTGACTAATTTTATTCCTTTACCTCTTTTAGAATTAATTTGATACCCTTCTTCAATTAACAACTTTATTTCTGAATAAATTGTTCTATCTGAAATACCTAATTCTTTTGCAAACTTACCGATCGGTTGATAGCTTTGCTCACTTTCTAAAATTTTTAGAAGTTTAACTTGTCTACTAGTCAGCATCTTTGGATACTCCTCTTATAAAATCAATAGCTATTTCATTTACATTTACAATTGTAAGCGCTATATATCATTTAGTAAACAACATAAAATTGCAAATAAGTTTGCAACTTTATGTTGTTTAAATTAAAATACAAAAAAATGAAAGTGTATGACACTTTCATTTCATTATAGCACAGAAAATATTTTGAAAAATTGGTCATAAAGTTACAATTAATCGATCGAAAATGTCAACTTAGAATCTGCAATTGTTTTAATAAATCCTAATGTTGATGAACTTGGATTATTACTATAAATCAAATCATAAGGTAAGGAGAATTCACTCTCCAAGGGAATAGTTATCAAGTTTGGGTGTACATCAATAATTTTTGCCTGGGAAAATTCACTTAACAATGCATTTCTAAACTGATCCATTCCCGTTAAGGCATTTTTTTGAGGCATTAATATACTAAATTCTACAATATCAGAAAGTGTTACCTTTTTTTGAGAGCTAATGGATGATTACTATTAACCGCAACTGCTAAAGGAGTTTGAAAGAGTTCGTAGAATTGGCAATGTCCCTTCCAAGCAATATCACAATATATCGCTTCAACTACATCACACTCAGCTTCCGAAGTGTGCGGAAAGGCAAAGTCATAGGGAAAAATGTGCTCTTTAAAATAATTGACAAATTTCATTAACAAACGAGGTTTAAAAATATCTGCTGTTCCAATTTTAATAATTTCTTTTTGACTAGCAATAGATCGACCTTTCTCAATCGCTAGTTTAGACATCTTGATAATATTAAGACCATCCGTGTATAAAGACTGACCTGCAGGTGTTAAACTGATACCGGTTTTCCAATAAATTGATTTGCTGTGCAACAGCAGAAGTTGAAATATAAAGCTTTTTTGCAGCCTTGCTAAATGAACCTTCTTCTGCAACTTTTACAAACGTTTCTAATTGTTGAATATACATGTCATAGTCTCCTAGATATCATCAAATATAAAGTTTTGACTTAACGCTATCATAACATTTTACAAATTCCCAAGCAAGAGAGCACTTGTTAAAATGACAATAAGATAAGGAGAAATATTATGACAAAAACAATTGTAATTACAGAAGCTTCTTCTGGCATTGGAGAAGCAACAGCCAAATTTTTTGCAAAAAAAGGATGGCAAGTAGCCGCAACAATGTGAAGACCCGAAAAGGAAACAGATCTATCTCAATTAGCAAATATCAAAGTTTTTAAGTTAGATGTAACTGACTCTTTTTCAATTCAAAAAGCATTTTTAGAAATCAAAGAAGAATACAAAACTATTGATTGTTTACTAAATAACGCTGGTTATGCACTCTTTGGCCCTTTAGAATTATCATCTGAAGAACAAATACGTCGGGCATACGATACTTTATCGTTAGGTGTAACTTTTGTTACAAAACAATTTATTCCACTTTTACGCGAAAATGGAGGCGGTAGTATTATTACAATTTCTTCGGTAGGAGGTGTCCTCACACTACCATTAACAGCAACCTACCACGCAGCAAAATAGGCAGTGGAAGGATTAATGGAGGGCCTCAGCTATGAACTTTATCCCTTTAATATTTATTGTAAGTTGATTGAACCTGGCGGGATACAAACAGATTTTTGGAACCGTTCTTTAGAAATAACAGATGGTGTAAAAGAAAGCCCATATTCAACATATGCAGAAAAATACCTGGAGGATATGACTGAACCAGTCTCTTCTAATCGTTCAAGTCCTGATTTGGTAGCAGAAACTATTTACATCGCTGCTACTGATAACATTAAACAATGGCGTTATCTTGTTGCGTCAGAAGAATTTATCAACTACCGTAAGTCTATGACTGATCAAGAATGGATAGCATCAATGATGAAAAATTATTTAGGAAAGGATTAACCATAATGCCATTAAATCAATTTTTTATATTAAATAATGGAGTAAAAATACCAAGTCTTGGCTTTGGCGTTTTCCAAATAGATGACCCTCTAGAGTGCGAACAATCCGTCTTAGATGCACTTCAAGTTGGTTATCGCCTCATTGACACAGCTTCTGGATACCTTAATGAGGAGGCAGTTGGTCGTGCTATTAAGAAATCAGGAATCCCCAGAAAAGAAATTTTTGTCGTGACTAAACTTTGGATCCAAGATGCATCTGAGGAAAAGGCTGGACCTGCTATTGATAGAGCATTAAAAAGGTTACAACTAGACTATATTAACCTTTATTTAATCCATCAACCAATGGGGGATTATTATGGGGCATGTCGTGCATTAGAAAAAGCCTACGAGGAGAGAAAAGCTCTAGCAATTGGTGTTTCTAATTTTTCAAATGGACGAGTTCAAGATTTAATCTTACATAACAAGATTATCCCTGCGGTCAATCAGATACAAATGAACCCTTTTCATCCTGCAAAAGATCAAGTAGAGTGGTTAAGCAAAAAGGGCATCCATACTATGGCTTGGGGACCATTTGCAGAAGCGAAATACGGAATCTTTCAGCATCCTACTTTGGTAGAGATTGCGGAACGCTATAATAAAAACTGTGTCTCAAATAATCCTAGCTTGGGAAGTGAAAAACAAAGTAACAGTCATTTCAAAAACTGTGCACAAAGCTCGTATTATGGGAAATATGGACTTTTTTGACATATTATTAACCGATGATGATATGACTAAAATAGCAAGCCTTGAAAAATCAGAATATCTATTTGGTGATGTAGAATCACTGGAGCTAATTGAATACTTATCAAATAATGTTTTTGATATATAGAAATTCTTCTTCATCGCTAAAATAAGAATTATCTTGTACATTTGTAGAATATAAACATTGAATAACACTATCTGAATCTCTTTTTAGCCTTGCCCCCTCCTTGCTCTAATCTATTAGAGCAAATTATTTTAATTGCTTTTAATAAGGAGAATGAGATCTTATGATGACTATGCAAGGCTCGTTCTACGTTTCTTTATGCTATGTAATAGTCAGAGATATTTATTTAAGGCCTTACATAATTTTATAAATTAATGTAAAATCATTTAAACCTACATCAATATGATGTAATTAGTCAATGACAGTATCTTCTACACAATAAAAATCGGTTTACAGAAAAATGTAAAACGATTTTTTATTACCTATAAATTTTCTCTTAAGTCGAACAGTTAATTAATTTACTATCAAAATTTATTTAGAGACTTTTGTCTTTACTATCTCTTTATTAATGGCATCAATAACCGTAGACTTATGATTTTGATAGGCTTCTGGCATATCTTTATATTTCTTACTCGCTTCGACTTTTACAGCCAAATAACGATCAAAAGCAGTCTTATTTTCTATTAAGTAATCTCTAAATTGTAACTCTTGTAAACCTTTCGGATCTTCCTTTTCATAAAAATGTAGGTGTACTAAGTGATTTATTTTGTCTTTTGCATATTTAACAAAATATCTTCTTCCTAGAATTCCATTTTCACCTTTAGCAACATATCCAGAATTCAACATGGAATTATTATACGTATCTACCATATTAATATTGTTAACGAATATGAGTACATCAATTATCGGTTTAGAGGCCATACCTTTGATTGAAGTTGACCCAAAATGATGGCATTCAATTTCTAGTCCACTTAATAGTTTAGTAAGTTCTTCTTTAATTTCTTGATACTTCTCTGGCCATTTATTATTATATAGTTCGAGTTTCATTTCTCGTTTTCTCATTAATATACTCCTACTTCACTAAAATTGTTAACTTTCAAGTACTAAATATCAATATTGCCTTTAAGATATAAATTAGCTTGTCCTGATATTTTAACAAGATTCTCTTCCAACTCAATCATCATCAACCCTTGTCTTTCAGATAATTGCTTGGATACTAATTGTTCCTTTCCAAGCTTTTTCGTCCAAATTGGTGCTAAACGTGTCTGTGCTGAGCCAGTGACAGGATCTTCATTGATACCATAATTTGGTGCAAAGTAACGAAGAACATAATCAATATTTTTTTCTGAACTTTGGGCTGTAAGTGTCACTCCATGTGGTGCTAATTGACTAATTTTCTCTAAATCAATTTTGAAATTCTCTATAGATTCTTGATTTTCCAGATATAAAACAAGATGCTCTTCATCTGCTGTTCGATAAGCTTCCAGGATAGTAGGTTCAATCGATTCTCTCATCATCGCTGTTATTGGAACTTGCTTAACGTCAACCATTGTAAAAAATAAGGTTATATCTTCACCACTAATAGTTACTTCTAGAAGTCCTGACTTTGAAGAGAAAGTGATATGACTTAAATCATCTTCAAGATAACGTGAAATAACATAGGTACTTGCTAGAGTCGCATGCCCACATAAATCCACTTCTTTTTCTGGTGTGAACCATCTAATCTTATATAGATCTTTTTCTTTTAAAATAAATGCAGTCTCAGATAGTTTATTTTCTTTAGCTATTTTCTGCATTAAATCCTCTTTAATCGGTTCATTTAAAACCACAACCCCCGCAGGGTTGCCACTAAACGCCTTATTGGTAAAAGCATTCACAACATAATAAGGTAACATATCACATTCCTATCTTTTCAAGTAAAACATAAAATGAGGAAACCTATCATTCTTCAAAAATCTTTTTTTAATAGTAAATCCTGATTTTATGGCAATATTCATTGACTGTAAATTAATATCTCGACTTATGATAATGAGTTCCTCAAGGTTTAACTCTTCGAAAGCATAATCTCGTACTGCCCTAGCAACTTCTGTCGCAATTCCTTTATTCCAATGCTCTTTTTTAAGATGGTAACCTATTTCAGGGTAATTTTCTCCTTCAACAGTTTGCATTGTAATGCCACATTCACCTACGACCTCTGAAGTTTCTTTATGAATGATTTTCCACAGACCAAATCCATCAGACCTGTAAGAATTCATATTCCAATCTAACCAGTACTGACAATCTTGATCAGTAAAACTCTTATCATAAGCCCACATCACTTCTTCATCTTGCAAAATGACTTTAACTCAGATAAATCTCCGCTATCCCATTCTAATAAAATAAATCGACTAGTTTCTAAAATTATATTCTTCATAATTCATCCTTATAGATTAAATATTACAAATTTCTTTACATTCTCAATTATTATCCAAACTAACTACAGCCGTAAACTAGCTGTTTAAAAATATTTTAATTATATTATATAATTTTTATCTCAAATAACTACTAAAAAAGCGTCATTGTGAGACTTTTAAGTCGGAATTAATATAAATTATAACAGCACAAAGTGCAAAATATCTTTTCTAAACAGAAAAATCAATAAATCTAAAAAATAACTAGCAAATAAAAGCTGTCTGATTAGTTATTATCTCATGATATTTCTGGTCATTTTAATATCCCAATACTAACTAAAAAAGGAATGAAAAATACCTAGACACTTAAATGCGGTTGAAAAACTTAATGCATCAATAACATTACCCATTAATGGTAAAATAAAAGCCAAAAGAAGTAATCCTCAAAAACTAAATAATTCACTTGCTCCTAGATGAGCGATGTTACTTTTTAGGAGTGTTTAAACATATATTTACACTTTTTTAAAATATCTAGTTAAGAGTCATATCTGACTAAACAATTACTGAACCTTCATCTTTCCATCATTTGAACAGTTAAACTATTCAAATCTCCTTCTATATAAAAAATCTTGTAAATATTTTTTTATCGTTAATTATCTTATTATAGAATAATTTATTTTTGAAACAATTAAGAATCTTACTACAATCTTGGAAACATTCTTTCTCTTGGTAATTTAGCCAAATGAACTAGTATAGACCTTCAAAAATCCAATATTATCTAATCCCTATGACACACCCCCTTTCCTATGCTATAATGTTACAGTAATCACTTTTACTAAGGAGAATAAAATCTTATGATGAATATGCAAAATATGATGCGTCAAGCACAAAAGCTTCAAAAACAAATGGAACAAAAGCAAGCTGATTTAGCAGCTAGCCAGTTTACTGGAAAATCTGCTCAAGAGCTCGTTACTGTGACATTTACAGGCGATAAAAAGCTAATTTCAATTGATTACAAAGAAGCTGTGGTAGACCCTGAAGATATTGAAACACTACAAGACATGACAACTCAAGCTATCAATGACGCTTTAAGCCAAGTTGACGATGCTACAAAAAAAATTATGGGAGCATTTGCGGGGAAAATGCCATTCTAAAAAATAAATCACATTTACTGAATCACCTGTAAATGTGATTTTTATTTCAAACTTCTTTCATTTTTTCACGAAAACAAGTTTTATTTTCAAAAAAATATTTGCAAAAAACCAGCAGAGAGGTATAATAACATTGAAAATATTAGAGAGAAGGTGACTAACCATGGTTATGGATAGTCTGATCATAAAACAGTTGATTAAGAGTACATTTGATATACCCTTACAAGTCACTTATCCAAATGGGAATATTGAAACTTATAATGGTAACAATCCCCACGTCAAACTTAAACTAAACAAAAATTTCTCCGTCTCGGAGCTATCAAAAGACCCTTCTATAGTATTGGGTGAAGCCGTTATGGATGGAGACATTGAAATTGATGGTTCTATACAAGAATTAATTTTATCAGCTTACCGCTGTGGAGACAGCTTTCTACGTAATAGTAAATTTAGCAAATTGATTCCTAAACAATTTCATGATAAAAAACACAGTAAATCCGACATTCAAAAGCATTATGACATCGGAAATGATTTCTATAAACTTTGGCTTGATGATACCATGACTTATTCATGCGCCTATTTTAAACATGAAAATGACAGTCTAGAGCAAGCTCAACTAAACAAAGTACACCATATTCTTAATAAATTAAATGCTCATCCGGGAGGGAAATTACTAGATATCGGTTGTGGCTGGGGGACACTTATCATTACTGCTGCTAAAGAATATGGCTTAAATGCGACAGGTATCACCTTAAGTGAAGAGCAGGCTTCCTTCATTACTAAGCGTATCAAGGAAGAAGGATTGGAAAATAAAGTAACAGTCCTCATTAAAGATTATCGTGACATTCATGAAACATACGATTATATCACTAGTGTTGGTATGTTTGAACATGTAGGAAAAGAAAATTTATCTCAATACTTCCAAACTATTTCTAAAAGACTCAACATTAATGGTCTAGCTCTTATTCATGGTATTACTGGACAAGTGGGTGGTAATCATGGTAGTGGAACTAATTCTTGGATTAATAAGTATATCTTCCCAGGAGGATATATCCCTCGTTTAACTGAAAATTTAAATCATATAGCTAGTGCTGGACTTCAAATTGCTGACTTAGAACCGCTTCGTCGTCACTATCAAAAGACTCTCGAATTATGGACAAAAAATTTCCATAATGCCCTTCCTGAAGTTCAGAAAACTCATGATAAGCGTTTTATCAATATGTGGGACCTCTATCTTCAATCTTGTGCGGCCTCTTTTGAATCTGGCAATATTGATATTTTTCAATACTTGCTTTCAAAAGGTGTTTCAAAAGACACTATGCCTATGACACGCGATTATATGTATTCTGCTAATTGATATAGTTAATATTATAGTATTCCAACTTATTCTAAATAAAAAGAACTCTCTTGAATTCAAGGGAGTTCTTTAACGTTCTTCTCTGGCTAACTCTATACAATGTGACTTTTGGTGACAATGTGGACAGAATACTTTTCGCGTCTTAGGGGTATGTTTCGCTAGATTAAATGCTTGATATGTCGGTGTAAAGGTTTGATGACAATTTGGACAAAGATAAACAACCTGTTGTTTAAAATACCAAACCATACCATTCATAGCTATTAAGAATACTGTTACTGCTATCCACATAAGCCATCTTTGATTTAGAGAAACTGCTGCCATTATTAACGTAATATAGACCATAATAATCATAATGACTTGTAGCACTATGCTTTTTTGTAGTTTACCCCATTTTCTTTTGTTTTCTTCCATAAGCACAATGTCAGAAAGATAGCCTAATGTTTTACTGTCTTGTTTTTCTACGGTTTTTAGTAGGTTGACAGCTTTGTCAAGTTTGTCTTTTTTACTATCAATAGATAGCCTTAATTCTCTTATCTGCACTTGTAAAAAAAGCTCTAAAATCTGACTAGCATTGTCTTCAGTAAATAGATTTTTGATATTATCAATTGAAAAATCTAAATCTCGTAAATAAATAATTTGTCTAAGCTTTTCTAAATCAGCAATACTATAAACCCTCCTACCTCCTTCAGATAGTTCTGATGGGGATAAAATTCCTCTTTTGTCATAGTACTGAACAGTACGAACAGTAACTCCTGCTTCTTTAGCTAAGTCACCAGTGGAATATTTTTCTGACATGTTTCACACCTCCTTTAATATAGTAAACACTTCTTTATCAGAAACACCTTTACTATATCAAATGACCTAAGGTAATAAGCAAGTAATAACGCTAAGTATTTTTAACTTTAAATAAAACTACAACAATTAATCAAACAAATTTCCTAAAGTCGCAAATGGGCTATCAACTGCTACCTCTTTTTGCTGTTTTAAATAGATTTTATTTTCATCCAAGTCCAGAAATTTTTCATAAACACGCGCAGTCATGCGGGCATCCTCTAAGCTATTATGTGCCTTACCCTTTATTCCTAAAAAGTCAGCAACAGTAGTCAATTTAAGGTTGACAATACCATTTAAATCTGTACTACGTCTCACAAAAGCTTCATCATATAAGTCCACCTGATATTGACTAGTTAGATCCAAACCATTTTCAACTAAAAGAGGTAAATCCGATTTATGCCCATTATAACCAATCAGCGGTGTGTCTCCAACAAAACTCTGAAAGTCTGTCAAAACTGTCTCAATTTTAGGAGCCCCTATAATATCTCTAGCTGTAATACCTGTTAAACCATTAATAAAGCTTTGTAATGGAACTTTTGTGTGAACATAAGTATCAAATAAAGCAATCTCTTGATGATTAGAATATTTAACGGACGACACTTGAATAATATGGCTATGCTCACCAACCGTGTTAAACTCTAAATCAAAAGCTATATATTCTTGTAATTGTTTCATTATTTCTCCTAAAAAGCGCAAGGAAACTCCTTACGCTTTTATTCTATTTTTTATTGAAGAAACGTCCAAAGAAACTTTTTTTAACAGCTTCTAATTCTTGAATTTTTTCTTCTTTGGCTTCTTGAATCTCTTCAACCTCTGCTTTAGCTTCATTTAACTCAAGTTGCAGACGTTGCGTATCTTCCATAGCAGTTAAAGTCAATTGCTGTTGTTGATCTAATTGCTTATCTTTCTCTGCTATTTGAATATCTTTTACATGTAACTGCTCGTCTTTTGAAGCAATCTGAATATCTTTTGCTTTTAACTGTTCATATAAACGTGTGATTTCAGTATTCTTCTCATCAACGAGAATTTCTAAAAGTTCTCGTCTTGATGCTTCTTCATCAATTGGTTCCTCTTCCAAAATAGTTTTTTTATAGATTTCTTCCAATTTAATCAAGCCATCACGATTAACAACTGTAACGCCTTTACTATTCTTTTCCACACATTCTTCAGGGAGTGTTTTAACTCTGTTATTCATCGCTTGACGACTAACCCCTAAAATTTCAGCTAATTCACTAACCGTCTTTTCAACTGTCATAACTTCCTCTTTTGTACTGATTTTCTTATAAAAGAATATCACAATCCTAATCTAGTGTCAATTTACTGTCAACTTAAAGTGTCAAACAAGACATTTTGACGTCTATTTCTCTATTTATATGCTAGAATAAGATTATGAAGCATTATGACACAATAATTATAGGTGGTGGACCTGCTGGAATGATGGCAGCTATTTCCTCAAATTTTTACGGCAACAAAACACTTCTTATTGAGAAAAATAAACGTTTAGGCAAAAAACTAGCTGGAACAGGTGGTGGCCGCTGTAATGTTACCAATAATGGAAACCTTGATGAGCTCTTAGCTGGTATACCTGGAAATGGCCGTTTCCTATATAGCGTCTTCTCACAATTTGATAACCATGATATTATTAACTTCTTTCAAGACAACGGCGTCACACTTAAAGAAGAAGATCATGGGCGTATGTTCCCTACTACTGATAAATCTCGTACTATCATTAACGCCCTTGAAAATAAAATAAAAGAACTTGGTGGTCAAATTATGACTGACACAGAAGTTGTCTCTGTCAAAAAGATAGGAGATTCATTCTATATCAAAACTAAAGATACACAGTTCGCATCCGATAAACTTGTCGTAACAACTGGTGGTAAATCCTATCCGTCTACAGGTTCTACTGGTTTCGGTCATGACATTGCTCGTCACTTTAAATTAGAAGTCACAGATATGGAAGCCGCCGAAAGCCCTCTTTTAACTGATTTTCCCCATAAAAAACTACAAGGTATCTCCTTAGATGATGTCACTTTGTCATTTGAAAAGCATATTATTACACACGATCTTCTCTTTACTCATTTTGGATTATCAGGACCAGCAGCCTTGCGAATTTCCAGCTTTGTCAAAGGCGGAGAAACTATATACCTAGATGTTTTGCCCAATATCTCTGTTAAAGAATTGGAAACACACTTCCAAAATGAAAGAGAAAAATCTTTGAAAAACGCTCTTAAAATACTTCTTCCTGAGCGTTTAGCTGAATTTTACGCTGAAGACTTACCCGAAAAAGTAAAACAAGTATCTGTAAAAGACTTAGAAACGTTAATTCAAAAACTTAAAAAACTTCCTATTTTAGTAACTGGCAAGATGTCTCTAGCAAAATCCTTTGTAACAAAAGGTGGAGTTGATCTTAAAGAAATAAACCCCAAAACACTTGAAAGTAAAAAGGTAGCTGGTTTACATTTTGCTGGTGAAGTCCTAGACATCAATGCTCATACGGGAGGGTTTAACATTACTTCTGCCTTATGTACAGGCTGGGTAGCTGGTAGCTTACACTATTAATACATGAAAGCTGAACAATTCCGTCAGCTTTTTATATAGAATTTAAAGATAATATTTGGCTCTTAAGGCTTCTTTGATTTTTTCCAATTCATCTGGTAAATTTACCTGATGAATAGCATACCCAATCTGATAAGGGGATACTATAAAACGAGGAACAATTTTACAAATAAGACCCCCATCATGCTTATAGAAAAAGAGATTATAAGATTTACAGCGCCCTCCCAAGAATTCATTTAAAATATAATGACACAAAATTGGTAAACTATCTGCAATCAAAATAGCGTTTTCCAATTTGGATACTTTAATTGTGAACTCTGTGAAATCAAGCATAGGACGATTGGCAATACTAATCTCTGCTTGTTGACTCGTTTCCGAACAAACCTCGATACCATCAAACCAATCTAAGTTCAACGTTTCATAAGCATCTACGTTTTTTAAGCCAACAATTTGGCTATGAGGATGTCGTAAACTTCCGCCAGATAAGGGCCCAAAATTTCGATAAAGAACGACCGAACGGTAATGACCACTTTCTTCCATTAATTGCCATTTTGACAAAAGATAATCTAACAATTGGCGCATCTTTGACTCACTATAAACTGAAATATCCCCATTGTGATCATTTGATTCAATCACCAATGTTTGATAGGTTTCTTCTAAAGTTGGGTATTTATTTTCTACCCAGATCATATCGTCTTTCACGTCTAGGATTTTTCCTAATTGGCTTTTATCACAAAATGGACATTTGTCTTTATTACTGGGTTTTTGTTTCGCGATATTAGGGTTAAATCGGATATATCTTTCATTCATACTGTTATTGTAACACATTCATCACCATTACAATATAATACTTATCCAGTTAACATTTTCCTTGCATTCTTAGCTGAAAAGAGTATAATAGAATCATGTCTTGTTTACTGGTTAATTACCAGTTAACTAGGCACCCTGTTTTGGGATAGAAAAATCTTTTTGGGAAAGGAGAAATCATGGCTAAGAAATCAAAAATTGCTAAATTTCAAAAACAGCAAAAACTCGTAGAACAATATGCTGAACTACGTCGTGAGTTAAAAGAAAAGGGTGATTACGAAGCACTTCGTAAACTTCCTAAAGATTCTAACCCTAACCGACTTAAAAATCGTGATTTAATCGATGGCCGTCCTCACGCTTACATGCGTAAATTCGGTATGAGTCGTATTAACTTCCGTAACCTAGCTTACAAAGGCCAAATTCCTGGCATTAAAAAAGCAAGCTGGTAATTCGTGAAGACAAATAGTTACTTTTTATGACTATTCTATTGAGTGTGGACGAGTAGTTAATACATTGTAATTATTTAACCTGTTGAGTATTTACTCAGCTATTACAAACTTCTTCAAAATTTTATTATCATAGGAATGTAGGATCTCATCAATCCTTAAATGACTAATAATAAAAGATGAAAAAATTTTTCTTATCTCAAATCATAGATGCCAATTTATTTATTTTCAAAAAGCCCGGTATGCCAAGATACCGAGCTTTTTATTATTATAAATACTGATAAAATTCTTTTAGTTAATTCCCAAAAACAAGACTATTATTTGTAATAGTCACTACTGAATAATATTTCTTTTATTAAAAACTCACAAGACATTTCTTAAAGCAGTTACATCTTCGCGACTAGTTGACCAACTAGTTGCTAGACGTATTACAGTATGATGGTCATCATATTTTTCCCAAAAACTATAAGCTACATTCTTTGCTAAATCTGCTAGTTTTGTATTTTCTACAATAATAAATTGTTGATTAGTTGGTGATTTTAAATAGAATGAGTAACCTTTTTCTTCTAAAATGATTTTTAATTCCTCTGCTAAGTCGATCGCATGCTTTCCAATTTTTAAGTAAAGGTCATCCGTAAAGAAACGATCAAAAGCAAGTCCCAGCAATCTTCCCTTGGCTAATAACGCACCATGCTGCTTTACAATTGTAGTAAACTGTTTTGGACGATTTTTCTTTGTGAAAACAACTGCTTCCCCAGCAAGAGCCCCCATTTTAGTTCCGCCAATATAAAAAACATCTGATAAGGCTGCAATCGTTGGGAAATCAACATCTGTATCTTTCGCAGCCAAACCATACCCCAGACGAGCACCGTCAATAAATAAGGGGATTTGATAATGTTTACAAATCTTCGACAACTCTTCTAGTTCTGCTTTACTATAAAGTGTTCCATATTCTGTTGGATGTGATATATAAACCATTCCTGGAAAAACCATGTGTTGGTAATTACCATCAGCATAAAAAGTCTCAATATAAGTTGCAACTTCGCTTGCGAGTAATTTCCCATTATGAGAAGGTAAAGTCAATACCTTATGACCTGAAAATTCTATGGCTCCTGCTTCATGACTACTCACATGACCTGTTTCTGCAGCAATAACTCCTTCATAAGAAGCAAGCATACTACTGATAACTACTTGATTTGTTTGAGTACCACCCACTAAAAACTCAACTTCAGCTTGTGGACAGGAACAGACTTCTCGAATTTTATCTGCCGCTTGTTGACAGTAACTATCTGTCCTATATCCCGATAGACCTTGATCATTAGTTTCAATAAGGGCATTCAAAAGCTCTGGATGAGCTCCTTTATTATAATCATTTTCAAAATGTAACATTCCTTAACTCCTTTATTAGTTAAAAAAATAGCGACAATATCATTTGCTAATATTTTTGAATATTCAATCATTATAACAAATAAAAAATATCAAAACAAGCGTTTTGATATTATGAACACTATAAACTCTCAAAAGCTAAGCTAGGTTTGGCATTCAATTTTAAAGAAGCAAAATTCTCTTTTTCAAACTCTATCGCTGCTGCTAATGCAATCATTCCTGCATTATCCCCACATAATCTAAGAGGAGGAATAACCACATCAATATCAGGAGAAATATCAGTAGCCAAGCGTTCCCGAAGTCCTTGATTAGCTGCAACTCCACCAGCAACGACTAAAGTTTTCACTGGATGCTTTAACAAAGCTTTTTGAGTTTTAGCCAATAAAATATCCAAAACAGCCGCCTGAAAGGAAGCACATAAATCTTCAAGAACCAATGCTTCACCCTTTTGTTCTGCATTATGATGTAAATTGATAAATGCAGATTTTAATCCAGAAAAAGAAAATTCAAGATGATCTTCTTTGATCATCGCTCTAGGAAAATGGTAAGTATCTTGACCCTTATGAGCTAACTGATCAATCTCGCGACCTGCTGGATAAGTTAAGCCCATAACACGGCCTACTTTATCATAAGCTTCTCCAACAGCATCATCCCGAGTTTCTCCTACTATTTTGTAATCTCCCGGTTCAGAAACATATACTAATTCTGTATGTCCTCCACTGACAAGCAAAGCTAACAATGGGTATTGAAGTTCCTTAACGTCACGTGCTGCCATTAAATGACCCGCCATGTGGTTTACAGGAATTAGAGGTAATTTATTTGCCCAAGCGAAAGCTTTTGCTGCAGCCATACCTACCAATAAGGCTCCTACTAATCCCGGACCATATGTTACAGCAACAGCATCCAAATCGCTAGCAACAATACCTGCTTCTTGAAGAGCATCCTCAAAACAGGTTGTTACTACTTCAACGTGATGACGGCTTGCCACTTCAGGAACAACACCACCAAAACGTTTGTGACTTTCAACTTGACTTGCAATAATATTAGCTAGTAATTCTTTATCATTTTTTAAAATAGCAACACTAGTTTCATCACATGAACTTTCCACTGCTAAAATATATCTATCTTTCATAATGATATTAATCCATCAATATCGTCTTTTCCATTAGTATTGAGGACTATTCATATCCTTTCTATCATCAACTATTTATCCCTTGCGCATCACTATAGCATCTTCAATTGGATCATGGTAATAATTTTTGCGCTTTCCTAAAACTACAAAACCACACCTCTCATAAAGTTTTTGTGCTACGATATTTGAATAACGAACCTCAAGAAAAACTGGCACCTCTATATCAGCGATCATTGACATTAACTGGTAAGCATAACCTTTACCTTGATAATTTTTTTTAACAGCAATATTAGTAATTTCTACTTCACCTACCAATTGTTGAAGAGCCAAAAAACCAATGACTTCACCGTCATTATAAACAAAAAAATAATCTGTTGAATCTTTTTTTAAATCTTCTGAAATCTGCGATAAACTCCACGGAGATTTGTCATAGACATCAGATAGTACGCTCCATATAGCCAGTGCTTGTTCTGATGATTCCATCTCAAACTCTCTTAATATATTCTTCTGTATTCGTTTCACAGTGGTTTCTTAACCAATTTTCCTCAGCTTCAACACGTTTTAAGTATCGTGGAACAAACGCATCTACATTAACGCTTTTCATTTTTTGTCCTTTGCGCCCAATTGCCACTGCACAAGGTAAAGTTTCTGTAATTTTAGCATGTGGTAAAACTTTCTTAATCTGGTCAACAAATGCTGCAACCTCTCCGACAAAATGAACATTGGCTTTATTCCCCACCTCTTGTAAGACTTCTTCAAGAGAAGTGTGACAGTCTGGTTTAACAGTATCTCCATTTTGATAGAAACCAACATAAACATTGTTACGTCGTGCATCTATAAGTGGTACCAATAAATCATTTTCTGAAAATCCATTTGTTAAAGCGTACAGGCTAGATACTCCAACTAAGTCAATCTTAAGCGTATAAGCTAGCATTTTTGCTGTAGCAACAGCTACACGTAAGCCCGTATAAGATCCTGGACCCTCTGCTACTACGATACGGTCCAAATCTTGAGGTTCTAAATCAATTGATTGCATTAAAAAATCAATGGCTGGCATCAAATTAATGCTATGATTCTTTTTGATATTGATAGTGACAGTCGCTAAACATTCCATATTGTTTAGTACAGCCACTGATAGTGCTTTGCTTGAAGTATCAAAGGCTAAAACTTTCATCATTTAACTTCCCTTACTTGATTCTACCTCTTATTTTATGATATAATCATGATAATTGCAACGAATCAAGGTTAATTCTATTACTCTATAAAAACTTAATAATGGTTTGTCATTGTCTCACTTAACGGCATTGACCCATTTTTTTATAGTTAGAAAAACCGAGAGATAAGAAAGGATTATTATGATTTATAAAGTTTTCTATCAAGAAACAAAAGAACGCAACCCACGTCGTGAGCAAACCAAAACACTTTACATTACTATTGATGCAGCTAATGAATTAGAAGGTCGCATTGCTGCACGTAAACTAGTTGAAGAAAATACAGCTTACAATATCGAATTCATCGAGTTACTTTCAGACAAACACCTTGAATATGAAAAAGAAACTGGTGTTTTCGAGCTCACTGAGTTCTAGAAAGGAGTTAAACATAATAGCTAGAGTAATCTACCCATTATGATAAACTTATTATGTCAAATATCAACTTAAAACCCGAAGAAGTTGGGGTTTATGCGATTGGTGGTCTCGGTGAAATCGGAAAAAATACTTACGGTATCGAATATCAAGACGAAATTATTATTGTAGACGCTGGTATTAAATTCCCTGAAGATGATCTTTTGGGAATAGATTATGTTATCCCAGACTATTCATATATCGTTGAAAACATTGACCGTATCAAGGCCCTTGTTATAACTCATGGGCACGAGGACCACATCGGTGGTATTCCTTTTCTATTAAAACAAGCTAATTTACCGATTTATGCAGGCCCTCTCGCTCTTGCTCTAATCAAAGGTAAGTTAGAAGAACATGGTTTACTTCGTGACGCTACATTATACGAAATCCACGCTAATACAGAGCTGACTTTTAAAAACTTAAGCGTTACATTTTTCCGCACTACTCACTCCATTCCTGAACCATTAGGTATTGTTATTCATACCCCTCAAGGTAAGGTTATTTGTACAGGTGACTTCAAATTTGACTTTACACCTGTTGGGGAGCCCGCTGACTTACATCGTATGGCTGCTCTAGGTGAAGACGGTGTCCTCTGCCTTTTATCAGACTCAACAAATGCTGAAGTTCCAACCTTCACTAATTCCGAAAAAATTGTTGGGCAATCTATTATGAAGATTATCGAAGGTATCGAGGGACGTATTATTTTCGCCTCTTTTGCTTCAAACATCTTCCGACTCCAACAGGCTGCTGAAGCTGCTGTTAAAACTGGTCGTAAAATTGCTGTTTTTGGACGGTCAATGGAAAAGGCAATTGTTAACGGTATTGAACTTGGCTATATTAAAGTTCCAAAAGGTACCTTCATTGAGCCAAGCGAACTTAAACATCTTCATGCTAGTGAAGTTTTAATTATGTGTACAGGTAGTCAAGGTGAGTCTATGGCAGCACTTGCTCGTATCGCTAACGGTACTCATCGTCAAGTTACTTTGCAACCTGGTGATACTGTGATTTTCTCATCAAGCCCAATCCCTGGTAATACAACAAGTGTCAATAAATTAATCAATACCATTCAAGAAGCTGGTGTCGATGTTATTCATGGTAAAATTAACAATATCCATACCTCCGGCCATGGTGGTCAACAAGAACAAAAATTAATGTTACGCTTGATTAAACCAAAGTATTTCATGCCCGTACACGGTGAGTATCGCATGCAAAAAGTCCATGCTGGTTTAGCAGTTGACACAGGTATTCCTAAAGAGAATATCTTCATTATGGAAAACGGTGATGTTTTAGCTTTAACGAGCGACTCTGCTCGCATTGCTGGACATTTCAATGCTCAAGATATCTACGTTGATGGGAATGGTATTGGCGATATTGGTGCGGCAGTTCTACGTGACCGCCACGACTTATCTGAAGATGGTGTTGTCCTTGCCGTTGCTACCGTTGATTTCGATTCAAAAATGATTTTAGCTGGACCAGACATCCTTAGCCGAGGCTTTATCTATATGAGAGAATCTGGGGACCTTATTCGCGAAAGCCAACATATCTTATTCAATGCTATTCGTATTGCACTGAAAAATAAAGATGCAAGTATCCAATCAGTAAATGGAGCTATTGTTAATGCCTTACGACCATTCTTATATGAAAAAACTGAGCGTGAGCCTATCATTATTCCTATGGTCCTTACCCCTGATAAATAAACAAAAGAACGGAAAATACCTTTTCCGTTCTTTTTAATTGCCTATATTAGCAAAATAAGTTAGTATATCAAATTACTTCTGGGATAACTATAGAATATAAAAGAACCCCATCCAAACAGTATCGTACTTTTATACCGTCTATGTGAGGAGTTCTTTATAGATTAATTCGGATAAATGTAGCTAACTACCCCTGGTGTTACTGTATTTTGTGGATCAAACCAACCACGATAATTATCAATCCATTGATGACCTGCATAATTAGATTCTAAAACCTGAATTTTATTAGTGACAGGATCTACAGCTGTAACATAAGCCACATGTCCATAACTACCATCAGTCCAACATACGATAGAACCCACGCGAGGTTGTGTTCCTACTGTATAACCAGCTGATGCGGCGCTCGCAGCCCAATCACCACCGTTTCCCCACCAGTTACCTGCCCATGTTGCCATCTCCTTTACACCCCATGTGCATTGACCTAGTGGAAACGTATTACTAGCTGGATGTGCTTGAGCAATTTCCTCCGCACTTGCTAGGTAGTCTACATCTACTGCATAGTTATATGTATTCGCATCTGCATTTGTTGAAGCAAATGAAAAAGCGGACACCAAAGCCACTGTTCCAAGCATTGTTTTAGACTTTAATTGTTTTATGTTCATGTTTTCCTCCATCTGATGACTCCTAGTTTATCAAATCCATATAACAGACAAATGAAAACCTGTAACAAGTTTTAGGCAATTTTTTACAATAATTTACAAAAAAACTAGTTTTAGACTTTACAAAATAAAGCCTAAAACTAGTTATAAACATTCTTATGATTAATATAAATCTAGGTAATTATCAATTTCCCATTGTGAAACATAAGTCGCATAACTTGCCCATTCAATACGCTTAGCATCTAAGAAATTAGTATAGATATGAGTTCCTAGGGCCGCTTTTACCACTTCATCTTCTTCAAGTGCTTTAAGAGCATTATGAAGAGTAGATGGTAAATCAACAATACCTGCTTGACGACGTTCTTCTACAGTCATAGCATAGATATTTGTCTCAATTGGTTCTGGTGCTTCAATTTTATTCTCGATTCCCTCAAGTCCTGATCCCAAAAGTACTGATAAAGCAAGATAAGGATTTGCTGTTGGGTCAACCGAGCGCAATTCTAGACGTGTTCCCATACCTCGAGATGCAGGTACACGAATAAGTGGCGAACGATTGCGACCTGCCCAAGCAATGTAAACTGGTGCTTCGTATCCTGGTACCAAACGTTTATAAGAATTAACAGTTGGATTAATGATAGCTGTGTAATTGTAAGCGTGTTTCATTAACCCACCTAAAAAGTAGTAGGCATCCTCTGATAATTGCATTCCACGTGGATCTTCTGGATCAAAGAAAGCATTGTTCCCTTCATTATCAAAAAGAGACATATTACAATGCATACCTGAACCATTGATACCAAACTTAGGTTTTGCCATAAAAGTAGCATATAAACCATGCTTACGAGCAATTGTTTTAACAACCAATTTAAATAATTGAATATTGTCACAGGCTTTTAAAACATCATCATATTTAAAGTCAATTTCATGCTGTCCAACTGCTACTTCATGATGACTAGCTTCAACTTCAAAGCCCATTTGTGTTAAGACATTAACAATTTCACGACGTGTATTATCTGCTAAGTCTGTTGGAGCTAAGTCAAAGTAGCCTCCTTTGTCATTAACATCAAGTGTTGGGTTACCATTTTCATCCATTTTAAATAGGAAAAATTCAGGTTCTGGTCCTAAGTTAAATGACTTATAGCCCATCTCTTGCATACGTTTCATATTACGCTTAAGATTTCCACGTGGATCTCCGGCAAAAGGTTCTCCTTCTGCTGTATAGATATCACAGATTAGACCTGCAACAGCTCCATTTTCATCTCCCCAAGGAAAGACAATCCAAGTATCTAAATCAGGATATAAATACATATCAGATTCATTGATACGAACAAAGCCCTCAATAGAAGATCCATCAAACATTGCTTTATTTGATAAAACTTTGTCTAATTGTTCATCTGTAGCCGGAATTTCGACATTTTTCATTACTCCTAAAATATCTGTGAACATCAAACGGAGGAAGGTAACATTTTTTTCCTTAACTTCGCGACGAATATCTTCTGCTGTGATAGTCATATAGTCTCCTTAATATCTAGCTTGACTGCATGTTTACAAATGCATATTTCCAATGTGCTGTGAAGGACTTGAAAAACGCCCTTGATTACGGAGCTCATCTTGTAAAAGTCGACGAACCTCGGCATCTGATAATGACTTTTGTTTCTCTTTGGACTTATGTTGTCTTTGCATGTATTCATTTTTAATATCAGAAATATGCAAACCATCGCTAATGAAGTCTTTTATTTCCAGTAAGCGGTCCATATCATTCAGTGAAAACATGCGGCGGTTACCTTCAGTACGTTCAGGTGTGATTAACCCTTGATCCTCATAATAGCGAATTTGTCTGGCAGTCAAATCTGTCAACTTCATAACAGCTCCAATTGGGAATACAGCCATTGTACGCCTAAGTTCTCTTTCTTTCATGATGGCCTCCTTTCATTAAACCATTATAAACTTTAAAAAGTTTGATGTCAACTCTCATGTGAGATTTTATGACATCAAACTATAATTTGTTATTTTTTAGTTTTTTCCGAAGTATTTCAATATCTGTATTAACCATCATTGCAATAAAAACACCACAAAAAGTTTCAAAAATACGTGCAAAAACGTATAGAATTGTCTCTCCGCTTGGGATTGATAAAGTTATAATAAGTAATGCGGCTGTCCCCCCAATAATACCTGATTTATTATTACAAGCAACATTAATCATGATACATAACATGGTACAAATAGGAACAATTAATAAAGTAACCCAAAAAGCTTGATGAAATATCTCATTGAATGCAAAAAATACTAAGGAGAGTAAGCCACCTATACTATTACCAATAATTCTAGAAAAACCAAAGTGCACGCTTTTATCAAAGTCTTCTCTTAAACTAAATACAGCAGTTAGAGCACCAATTTGAAGCCCTTTCCAACCAAATAAATGAAAAACCAATAAAACTAAAAAGACCGATAAGCCTGTTTTAAATGTTCTCATTCCCAATTTAAACTTTTTAATATCAAATTTGTAATTAGATAATAATTTTTTTAACGTTTTCATACCTATCCCTTCACTATATATTCTAACATATCAATCCATAAAACCCTTTTTGTAAACGTTTTATTTATTACTAGTATATCTTTTATAAACCAATTTATATGAAATCGTCATAAACTTTTGAAAATTGCAGTGTCAACCAAATACCACTATATCTAAAAACTAGTAAATGATAAGTGAAGTCAAGGAAAATTCAATAACTCTACATTATCAACTAAAAAAAGACATGCATCAGCATGTCCTTTAATATAAATTATAATGACTATTATTTTTCAGTCAATGCTGCCAAACCTGGTAATACTTTACCTTCGAGCAATTCCATGCTTGCTCCACCACCAGTAGAGATCCATGAGAATTTGTCAGCACGGCCAAGGTTGATAGCAGCTGCTGCTGAATCACCACCACCGATGATTGATTTAACGCCTGGTTGTTTAACGATAGCGTCCATTACACCGATTGTACCAGCTTGGAAGTCAGGGTTTTCAAAGACACCCATAGGTCCATTCCATACAACTGTTTTAGCACCAGTAAGTGCTTCATCAAATTTAGCGATTGATTTAGGACCGATGTCAAGACCAAGGAACCCTTCGGAAACTGCTTCACCTTCAGTGTCGCGAACTTCAGTGTAACCAGCAAATGCGTTTGCTTCTTTTGAGTCAACTGGCAAGATCAATTTACCGTTTGATTTTTCAAGGAGGTCTTTAGCAACATCCAATTTGTCTTCTTCTACAAGTGAGTTACCGATTTCGATACCTTGAGCTTTGTAGAATGTGTAAGTCATACCACCACCGATAAGAACTTTATCAGCTTTTTCAAGAAGGTTTTCGATAACACCAATCTTATCAGAAACTTTTGAACCACCAAGGATAGCTACGAATGGACGTTCTGGAGTTTCAACTGCTTCTTGGATGTAAGCAATTTCGTTTTCAAGAAGGAAACCAGCTACAGCTTTTTCAACGTTTGCTGAGATACCTACGTTTGATGCGTGAGCACGGTGTGCTGTACCAAATGCATCGTTAACGAAGATTCCATCTCCAAGTGAAGCCCAGTATTTACCAAGTTCTTCGTCATTCTTAGATTCTTTCTTACCGTCAACATCTTCAAAACGAGTGTTTTCAACCAAAAGAACTTGTCCATCTTCCAAAGCATTGATTGCTTCTTCTAATTTTGCACCACGAGTAACACCTGGGAATACAACATCTTGACCAAGTTTAGCAGCTAAATCAGCAGCTACCGGTGCAAGTGATTTTCCTTCTTTGTCAGCTTCTTCTTTAACACGTCCAAGGTGAGAGAAGAGGATAGCACGACCACCTTGTTCGATGATATACTTGATTGTTGGAAGAGCCGCAGTGATACGGTTGTCGTTAGTGATAACGCCGTCTTTCAAAGGCACATTAAAGTCAACACGAACGAGGACTTTTTTACCTTTCAAATCAACGTCTTTAACAGTCAATTTAGCCATTAGTAAAACTCCTTATATAATTTGATATTATTTATTATAACATATTTTTGTGAACAGTTGTAATTATTGATTACTTTTTCACAAATAGATTTCATAGATTTTCCTAGTTGTTTTCAAGAGAATTCGTATACTTATTAATCATACGAATGCAACATTTTTTGTCGTTCTTTCAATTGTTTTTGAACATCCAGATGTTTTCCTTGATAAATAGCACTTTCCCAAGAACCGTACATAGGATTTGGGAAAACAATAAATTTACTACCAAACTCACTTTGAAGTTTAGTTAGTAGTTGTTCTCTATCTGTACTAGATGATTTAGAAAAATCAGCAAAATCAACTAAATTATCTCCAAAAAGCATAATTAAATTGGTATCTTTTTGAACTGCCTGACGGCGACTCTCTTTAGATTTCATTCCTTTTTTAAGGAAAAGCAAGTGGTCTTTCCCTTGAACAGGTATACCTTCTTTCTCTAAATTTTCTTTAGTCGCATCAACTTGGGCATCTGTACGATCTGAGACATAATAAATTTTTATTCCCTTTTCATTAGCATACTTCAAAAATTCTTTGGCACCCGCAACAGCCTTAGCTGATTTCTTTTGCACCCATTTATCCCAACTCTCTGGCGTGAAACTAGAGCCATCTTTAATATTCTTTGCTTGATATGGGCTATTATCTAAAACTGTTTCATCTAAATCTAAGATAATTGAATATGGTTTTTCACTGGGCTTTTGTAACCAATCATCTAACTTCATTTTAGCAACATTATAACCTTGTAAATATAAAGCCTTGGCTTCTGCAGAATTTTGATACCAAAGGACAGACATAGTGTTTTCCTTAGCCAACAGTTTATTAGAACTTAGAGAAATATTTTTAAATTTCGTCTTTTGCTCCACCTTATCTGGAGACATATCAGCTTTTTTAGTGCTGTGGTTTGACTGACATGCTGTCATCATAAATACAGCAACAGATAACGATAAAACTGAAAAAACTTTTGTAGTCTTCATAAAACTTCTCCTCTATATTTTTTCAATTAAATCATACCACTGCTTACTTTCAAAATCAAACCTTATTTTAACTTATAGCCAATATAATTCAGTTTTCATTTCTTTTCTGATAATTTTCTACAACAAAATGAAAAAACATTCGTATTATTTTTTATTTATAAAAATAAAAGAGGGATAAATCCCTCTTTTACATCATATTAATTAAAAATTATTTTGCAATTTTTGCAAAGTATTCAAGTGTACGAACAAGTTGTGAAGTGTATGACATTTCGTTATCGTACCATGAAACAACTTTAACCAATTGGTTACCGTCAACAGTTTGAACTTTAGTTTGAGTAGCATCAAACAATGAACCGTATGAAATACCAACGATATCAGATGATACGATTGGATCTTCAGTATAACCGTATGAATCGTTAGCTGCTGCTTTCATAGCTGCATTTACTTCTTCAACAGTTACGTCTTTTTCAAGAGTTGCAACCAATTCAGTTACTGATCCAGTTGGAACAGGAACACGTTGTGCAGCACCATCAAGTTTACCGTTCAATTCTGGGATAACAAGACCGATAGCTTTTGCAGCACCAGTTGAGTTAGGAACGATGTTTGCAGCACCTGCACGAGCACGACGAAGGTCACCACCACGGTGTGGTCCGTCAAGGATCATTTGGTCACCAGTGTATGCGTGGATAGTAGTCATCAAACCTTGTTTAACACCAAAGTTGTCTTGTAAAGCTTTAGCCATTGGAGCAAGACAGTTTGTAGTACATGAAGCACCTGAGATAACTGTTTCAGTTCCATCAAGGATATCGTGGTTAGTGTTGAAAACAACTGTTTTAACGTCGTTTCCACCAGGAGCTGTGATAACAACTTTTTTAGCACCATTTTCATGGATGTGTTGTTCAGCTTTTTCTTTTGATGCAAAGAAACCAGTTGCTTCAAGAACGATTTCTACGCCATCAGTAGCCCAGTCAATGTTTGCTGGTTCGCGTTCAGCAGAAACTTTAACAAATTGACCGTTAACTTCGAATCCACCTTCTTTAACTTCAACAGTACCGTCGAAACGACCTTGAGTTGTGTCATATTTCAACAAGTGTGCAAGCATGTTTGGATCTGTAAGGTCGTTGATACGAGTAACTTCAACACCTTCTACGTTTTGGATGCGACGGAATGCAAGACGACCGATACGACCGAAACCGTTAATACCAACTTTAACTACCATTAGTGATTTCCTCCTTATGAAAATCTCAAATATTTTATTTTAGGGATCCCCCTAACCAATGTGAAAAGATTAACTTGTACATATGTGCAAAAATCTTTCAACACAATTATTATATCTTTTTTCGAGAAAAATTGCAATGAATTTACCACTTTCAAAAAGAAAAAAAGATACTCTTTCGAGTACCTTTTCATAAGTTTTCAGAAATTATTCACCAGAGTTTTTCTTGATGATTTCTTCTTGAACTGACTTAGGAACATCTTCGTAGTGGTCAAATACCATCATGAATGTACCACGTCCTTGTGTTGCAGAACGAAGAACTGTTGCATAACCAAACATTTCAGCAAGTGGAACAAAGGCACGAACAACTTGTGTGTTACCACGTGCTTCCATACCATCAACACGACCGCGACGTGCAGTCACGTGACCCATAACGTCACCAAGATTGTCTTCTGGAGCTGTAATTGTAACAAGCATCATTGGCTCAAGGATAGCTGGTTGCGCTGATTTAGCAGCTTCTTTAAGTGCAAGTGATGCAGCAATCTTGAAGGCTGTCTCAGATGAGTCAACATCATGGTATGAACCATCGTAAAGTTTAGCTTTTACGTCAACCATTGGATATCCAGCAAGAACACCGTTTGCCATAGATTCTACAAGTCCTTTTTCAACGGCTGGAATAAATTCACGAGGAACCACACCACCGACGATAGCATTTTCGAATTCGAATCCTTTACCTTCTTCGTTTGGTGTAAATTCAATCCAAACATCACCAAATTGACCTTTACCACCAGATTGGCGTTTGAAGAATCCACGTGCTTGTGTAGAAGCGCGGAATGTTTCGCGGTATGATACTTGGGGTGCCCCAACGTTTGCTTCAACTTTGAATTCACGTTTCATACGGTCAACAAGGACATCAAGGTGAAGTTCACCCATTCCTGAGATAACTGTTTCACCAGTTTCAACGTTAGTTTCAACGCGGAACGTTGGGTCTTCTTCAGCAAGTTTTTGAAGGGCGATACCCATTTTATCTTGGTCAGCTTTAGATTTTGGCTCAACCATCAATTGGATAACTGGTTCTGGAACTTCAATTGATTCAAGAATAACTTTTGATTTTTCATCAGTCAATGAATCACCTGTAGTTGTATCTTTCAAACCAACAGCCGCTGCGATATCACCAGCATAAACAGTTTCAATTTCTTGACGACTATTTGCGTGCATTTGTAAGATACGTCCGATACGTTCACGTTTACCTTTAGATGTATTCAACACGTATGAACCTGAATTAAGAACACCTGAGTACACACGGAAGAATGTTAAGCGACCCACGAAAGGATCTGTCATGATCTTGAAGGCAAGCGCTGCAAATGGCTCTTCATCTGAAGCAGGGCGTGTTTCTTCTTCGTCAGTATCAGGGTTAATACCTTTGATTGCAGGAATATCAAGTGGGCTTGGAAGGTAATCAATAACAGCATCAAGCATCAATTGAACACCTTTATTCTTGAAGGCTGAACCACACAATACAGGATAGAATTCAACGTTGATAGTTGCTTTACGAATAGCAGCCATCAACTCTTCGTTAGTGATTTCTTCACCTTCAAGGTATTTCATCATCAAATCTTCATCAGTATCAGCAACTGCTTCTACTAATTTTTCACGGTATTCATTTGCTTGATCAACATACTCTGCTGGAATGTCTTCTTCAAGGATATCTGTACCAAGATCATTAGTATAGATTTCAGCTTTCATTTTGATTAAGTCAATGATACCACGGAAATCGTCTTCTGAACCAATTGGCAATTGAATTGGGTGTGCATTCGCTTGAAGACGGTCATGAAGTGATTGTACTGAATAGAGGAAGTCAGCACCGATTTTATCCATTTTATTAGCAAAAACGATACGTGGAACTCCGTATTCTGTTGCTTGACGCCAAACTGTTTCAGTTTGAGGTTCTACACCTGATTGAGCATCAAGAACTGTTACCGCACCATCAAGTACACGAAGTGAACGTTGAACTTCAATTGTGAAGTCCACGTGTCCTGGTGTATCGATGATGTTAACACGGTGACCATCCCATTGTGCTGTTGTTGCAGCTGATGTAATTGTGATACCACGTTCTTGTTCTTGTTCCATCCAGTCCATTTGTGAAGCACCTTCGTGTGTTTCACCGATTTTGTGGATTTTACCAGTATAGTAAAGAATACGCTCAGTTGTTGTTGTTTTACCAGCATCAACGTGAGCCATGATACCGATATTACGAGTTTTTTCAAGTGAAAATTCGCGAGCCATTTGGTTTCTCCTATATTTTAAATTATTTACTTCTTTATTATAACACTATTTATAAAAAACGGATAGGCAGGACCTACCCGTTCTAATTGCTAACATTGCTATCTACCAAACAATTTGTTTAGTAGCTATGATAAGTCTCAAAAAGAGAGTAATCTTACCAACGGAAGTGTGCAAAGGCACGGTTAGCTTCAGCCATTTTGTGAGTATCTTCACGTTTCTTAACTGATGCTCCTGTGTTGTTTGCAGCATCCATGATTTCTTTTGCAAGACGATCTTTCATAGTGTGTTCACCACGAGCACGTGATGCGTTAACCAACCAACGAAGTCCTAAAGTTGTACGACGTTCTGGACGAACTTCGACAGGAACTTGGTAGTTTGATCCACCAACACGGCGTGCGCGTACCTCAAGTACAGGCATGATGTTTTCCATAGCTGTTTCGAATACTTCAAGAGCATCTGTTCCAGTAGCTTCTTTAATTGCTTCAAAAGCATCATATACGATAGTTGCAGCAGTACCACGTTTACCATCAAGCATTACACGGTTGATAAGACGTGTAACGATTTTTGAGTTATACAATGGATCTGGTAATACTTCGCGTTTAGGCGCTTGATTTTTACGACTCATTTTCTCTTATCCCCCTTCTAATTACCCTTTAGGACGTTTAGCACCGTATTTAGAACGGCCTTGTTTACGATCAGCTACACCTGCAGTATCAAGTGCACCACGAACGATATGGTAACGTACCCCTGGAAGGTCTTTTACACGTCCACCACGGATAAGCACAACACTGTGTTCTTGCAAGTTGTGTCCGATACCTGGAATGTAAGCAGTAACTTCAATAAGGTTGCTCAAACGTACACGAGCAAATTTACGAAGGGCAGAGTTAGGTTTTTTAGGTGTCATAGTTCCAACACGAGTTGCAACACCACGTTTTTGTGGTGCAGATAATTTAGTGTGAACTTTTCTGTGACTGTTGTAACCAATATTCAAAGCAGGTGAATCTGATTTTTCAACTTTAGATTTACGTGGTTTACGTACCAACTGGTTAATTGTAGGCATCTACATTTCTCCTGTAAGTTTTTTATTTTTGGTTGATATAGCACTTGGTGACAGCCTATACCTGCGTGTACTTTTGCAACAATTGTCAGCACGTCTCTGTACACTTTTGAGAGACCAAAAGTAAAAGTACCGTTTATCATAGTATCATTTTACACATGATGTGTCAAGCTTTTATTACTTTTACAAGCAAAAAGAATCAAGGATGTCACCTTGACTCTTTAATCAAATATATTCCCCGCTTCTACAGAGACTCTATTATTTTTTACATCAATTTCAGATACTCTCAGAAGAGATTTATAGGCCATCTTCTCACGTTGTTCCTGAGCATTTTCTGCAAATACAGCGACACCTACTAATGTGCTATCGAATTCTGAGAGTAAACTAATCATCCCCGAAACAGTACCTCCACCTTTCAAGAAATCATCAACTATTAAAACTCGACTGTTAGGTTTTAAGCTACGCTTAGAAAGAAACATTTTTTCAATACGGCCACTTGAACCACTAGCGTAGTTTACTGACACAGTAGAACCTTCCGTAATCTTCAAATCACGTCTCACAATAACAAAAGGAACATCTAAAACATTTGCTACTGCGTTTGCTAAAGGAACACCTTTTGTTGCAACCGTCATGACAGCATCAATTTTTTGACCTCTGTAAGCGTTCGCTATAATGCGACCAATACTTTGTAACATTTTTGGTGTACTGAGTAGATCTGAAAGATAAATGTAACCTCCCGGAAGAATACGATCGTTTTCAGATAAACGCTGTCTTAATTCTTCAACGATTTCTTTCGCTTCTGCTTCAGCAATAGTTGGTGTAAAGATAACACCTCCACTTGCACCAGTCACAGTTTTAATATCTCCGATTTGAGCTTGTTCAAAAGCTTTTTTGATAATAGCAATATCTTCTGAAATCGAAGATTTCGCGGCACCGTATTTACTAGCAAATGTATTTAAACTAGTTAATGTATAGGGATTATTTATTAGGTAATTTGAAATAACAACCATGCGTTCGCTACGTCTTAATTTCATATTTTCTCCTTATTCATAGCATTCTTTACATATAGTATAACATAACAAATGCTAAAAACGAACATTTTATTTTAGGTCTTAATTATTCTACCTAAATTATTTAATGTTCGGTTTATAAAAAGAACGGTTATCCATGGCAAAAATGCGATTTGTCATTTCACCTTCGTTGACACGGTTTAAAGCTGTTGTCATCATCATCATATTTGCATCAATGTTATCGATCATATGGATAATTTCTGCCTCCATGATTCTAGGACGAACCGGGCTTCCATATTCTAATTGTCCATGATGACTCAGAATAACATGGCGTAACACTGTAACCTCTTCTTTTGTATCATCAATATTAAGCTCTGCTAGTATTTTTGTTAATTCCTCATCAATAAGTGAAATATGACCGATAAGATTACCTCGAATAGTATATTCTGTATTATCAGGACCCGATAACTCAATGACCTTGGCTAAATCATGTAGCATAATACCAGCAAACATCAAACTTTTATTAAGTTCTAGATAGATATCTCCGATACTATCTGCCAAACGAACCATCGTTGCCGTGTGATATGCCAATCCTGATTCAAAGGCGTGGTGGTTTGTTTTGGCGGCTGGATAGGTAAAAAATTCCTTATTGTATTTACGATAAAGTGCTCTTACCACACGCTGCCAGGTTGCATTTTCAATTTTAAAGAGCATTTGTTCCATGTACTCTCTCACGTTGTCAACATTGATTGGAGGTTTTTCTTTAAAATCTCTAGGATCATTAGGTTCACCATCTTTGATGTTTCTTAATGTAATTTGGTTGACTTGGGGAGTTCCATTATAAACTTCACGACGCCCTTTCATATGAACAATTTTACCGGCTACAAACTCTTCTACATTATAGGTTTGTGCATCCCACATATTTCCTGAAATTTCGCCAGTATCATCTTGAAAGGTAAAGGCAATAAAGTCTTTACCTGCACGCGTTTTACGAACTTCTGCTTTCTTTATAAGGTAAAACCCCTCAAAAAGCTCGTCTTTTTTCATTTGGTTAATTTTCATTAATTTCCTCTTCTTCTGTTATAGGAAGGTTTAACAAGCTAGTGGTTGCTTGATCTTGATGTTCTTCAACTGTATTTAAGGCTCTGATAATAGCGTTTGTCCGCGTTGTGAGTAAACTATCAATACTTTTACTTGCTGTATTTAATTGTTTTTGAGCTTTTGATAACATGCCACCAAATTTTCCAAATTCAACCTTGACATTCCCTAAAATTTTACTAATATCATTAGCATTCTTTTGAATATTTAAGGTTTTAAAGCCAACAGATAATGAATTTAGTAAAGCAGATAAGGTTGACGGTCCAGCTACTACAATATTTTCGTCACGTCTTAGACTATCAAAGAATGTTGCATTTCTTACCACTTCAGAATAGAGCCCTTCAGTTGGTAAGAACATGATACCAAAATTTGTCGTTTCAGGAGGATTTAAGTACTTATTGTTTATATCTTTTGCAAATTTACGAATACTTGCCAGTAAAGATTTACGATAGAGTTCTATTTGAACCTTGTCACCCAATTCATAAGCATCTTCCAATCGGTAATAATCTTCTAGAGGAAACTTAGAGTCAATAGGCAAATAGATATAATCTCCCTGACCATTTCCAGGTAATTTAATAGCATATTCAACACGCTCAGAAGAGCCAGACACAGTAGGAAATTCTCTCTCATATTGACTAACTGTCATAATATCTTCTATAATTTGGCCGAGTTGTAACTCCCCTAATATTCCCCTTGTCTTAGTATTTGACAAGACTTTGTTCAGTGTACCAACATCTTGGGCAACAGTTTTCATCTCCCCAAGACCTTGATTGACACTCTCTAGTTGACGCGATACAGTTTCAAAAGAAGTTTGCAAACGCGTTTGTAGCGTTTTTTCTAGCTTTTCCTCAACAGTTTGGCGCATTTGATCCAAGCGTTTTTCATTGGAATCTTGCATTTTCTGAACTGACTGAGATAAATTGGAGTTAATCAATTCCAAGCGTTTGTCTGATCGATCTCGACTCTCCGTTAAATGCTGATTTAATTCTGTACGCATATCGGTAAGCAACTGATAAATTTCCTGTTGCATACGGTTTAGCTGATTAGTCAACGTTAGAATTTGATCTTTTTGCGCCGCTTCTATCTGGTATGTCAGTTGGTCTGATAGATTATCAGCATTATCTTCAAGTTGTTTTTCAACGGACTTTGTTAATTCCGTCATTTTTTGGTAAGAAATTATCGTCACTGTCAGACTAGCTAGTGCAATGATCAAAATGATGACAAGCATATTAACCTCTATCCTTACTATAAATAATGATTAAGTAACCATCTTTGAGCTCTACTTCAATTGGCGAAGTCATAAATTCATTACTGGAATACATTTTTTTCTTAAAATAATTACTTTTGTTCAATTCATATTTAGCCCCAGAAATCTGCAAAGTAGACTCACTCTCAGGCATGAACGAGACATAGGACATCCCTTCAATCCTTGAGACTTGATTTTTCCCGGATGGTAGATAAGTCACTATGTTTTGTTCATCTTTGAGTCTGATTTGTGACATAAATGGTTCTAAATCTGTGTCACTTGGTAAAAAGATATTAGACATCATATGGTCAATCCTGCCACCAAATGCTCCAAATACGGTCACTTGAGCTTCTGGAAATTCTTTGAAAATAGTTTTTAAAGCTAATTCTGTATCTGTATCATTTTTTTCTACACTAGCAGAAACGATATTGCTACAATAGTGTTTGATATAAAGCAGTTCATCTTCTGTTATAGAATCAAAATCACCCACTGCCATGTCCAAAGAAAGCCCATTTTTTAATAAAAATAGGCTTCCACGGTCAATTCCGACAAAATAGTCAAAATCATATTCAAAATAAGTTAAGTCACCGCCAGCAAATAAAGCAATTTTAGTCATCGAGCGCCACCCTTAAGGTTTCTACTTGTGCAGGTAAATCACTTGCTTTAAAGAGATAAGAACCTGCAACAAAGACATTTGCACCAGCCTCTGCTGCTGCCTTAATTGTAGTATTATCTATACCGCCATCAACTTCAATATCATAATGATGACCGTACTCTTTGCGCCATGCTGCAACTGTCTTTACTTTTGACATCATTTCTGGAATAAAGGCTTGTCCACCAAAGCCAGGATTAACAGTCATAATTAAAATCTGGTCAACCAAATCTAAAATAGGAATAAGAGATTCTACAGGTGTTCCTGGGTTAATAACCACACCTGCTTTCATTCCTGCCTCTTTTATCTTTTGAAGCGCACCATGTATATGTTTCGTTGCTTCAACATGAATGGTCATGATATCAGTACCAGCTTGAGCAAAAGCCTCAATATAACGTTCTGGATCAACAACCATCAGATGACAATCAAAAACAAGTTTACTGTGTTTACGCATGCTGGATACAACATCCGCACCAAAACTAATATTAGGGACAAATTGACCATCCATGATATCAATATGAACGTATTCTGCTGTTGTCTCTTCAATACGTTTCAATTCGTTAGCAAAATTAGCATAGTCTGCTGCTAATATCGATGGAGCAATTTTATTGGTTGACATAGAAACCTACTTTCTTTTAATAACTTTCTTATATGTTTCACGGCGGTTCTCAATTTCACTTAAAAATTGGAGGTAGTTATCATAGCGGACTTGCCATAACTGACCTTGAGTCAAGGCTTCTTTTACAGCACATTTAGGCTCATGTGTATGCGTACACGAGCGGAATTTACAAAAATGACTAAGTCTACGAAGCTCTGGAAAGGATTCGTTTAAGTCCTCTGCATTGTCCACTTCATAGTCCAAAGAAGAAAAACCAGGAGTGTCTGCAATTTTTCCTTTATGAACATTATAGAAACTAACTGCTCTTGTGGTGTGTCGGCCACGGCCTAAACTATCCGAAATTTCACCAGTTTCAAGTTTCAACTCAGGAGCAATTTTGTTGAGAAGCGTTGATTTTCCGACACCTGTCTGCCCCATAAAAACAGTCACTTTATCTGCTAACAGAGGCAAGAGTTCCTCTTGAGAATAACAGAAAACATAGCCTATATTCTGATAATGTTCGCGAATATCATCAATAACAACCAAATCGTCTAACAAATCCAACTTGGAAATATAAATGATAGGCTGAATCATCTTATATTCTAGAAGTACTAAGAACCGGTCTAATAAGTTAGCGTTAAAATCAGGTTCTTTAGCAGACATGATAACGACAGCTTGATCAATATTAACAATAGGTGGTCGTACGAGGCTATTTTTACGCTCTTCAATTGATAGAATATATCCTTCTGATTGATCTTGCGAAGAAAATTCAACCCAATCCCCAACGTAGGGAATTTGACCTTTTTTTCTAAAATTTCCACGCGCACGTGTCTGATAAACAACACCGTCAGATTCCACATAATAAAAACCTGCTAGCGACTTGACAATTCTACCTTGCAATTGTTCTCCTTAATTGTTTAGAATACCACTATTATATCATAAAATGAGAAATAAGCTCTACTCTCAGAGATAAGCTAAATAGAAACTATTTGCAGGTGTTCGATTTCTCTCAAATAACCTCAATTTTATGAATTCCCAACATAAAAGCAGTGATCTTATTTAGATACACTGCGCTTTTTTCCAATTACTATTAAGGCACCTACTGTAATTTCTGATATACTCGCCCAATCAATAGTCGTTTTATCTACGCTGAATAACAACGGTGTCATATCAATAAAAGCTTGACGTTCTTGTTGAGAACAGTTATAGCTTTGAACAACTTTCTGCTCAGAAATAATTTCAAAATTTTCTCTAAAGTGATCTAGAATTTTTTGATTAGAGTAATCTTTCTGTTTCAAGTATTGACTAGCTTTTTCTCGCAATTCTTGAACATGTTCAGCTACAGGAACAACCTTTACAAGGATACCATCATCACTCAGCACCCGCCTAAATTCTTTATAATTTGCAGGAGAAAAAATGTCTAAAATGATATCAATTGATGAGTCTTGAATAGGAAGGTTAGCTAAATCAGAAACAAACCATTTCACAAGCCTAGACTGATCACTTTTAGCAGCTAATTGAATCGAATCTTTAGAAATATCAAAAGCCAAGAAAGTCTTCTCATGCTTGTTAACTAATTGACGAGAATAAAAGCCCTCTCCACAACCAATATCTAAAACCGAATGAAACTGAGAATTATTTTCCAAAACCTTTGAAATAGCTTCTAAAATATGATTATAATACCCGTTTTCTAAGACAAGCTGCCGATTTTCAAATGATTTTTTATCATAATGTTCATCTACCTTCTTTCCTCCAAGAAGATTAACATATCCAAATTTGGATAAATCAAAACAATGATTACCAGAGCATTTGAGGCTGTTACTTTCTTTTATCAAGGGATTTTGACATTTAGGACAAGCGAAATAACTTGCACTATCTTCAAAACGCCACTTCTTGTCAACCAACATAGTTTATATCTCAACCTCTTTCAAGGCATCTGCTAAACTTGCAAAATCAGGGATAGATAAGGCTTCTCCGCGAATAGATGGCTTAATTTTTGCTATTTCTAATGCTTTTTCCAATTTTGCTTTAGTATCTTCTGATTTTCCAAAATGACTCGTTAGATTATTCCAAAGTGTTTTACGACGATGTACGAAGGCTACTTTTGACACTCTGAAAAAGAAATCCTCATCTTGAACACTCACTACTGGTTGATCTCTACGGACCATTTTCAAAATAACTGAATCTACATTTGGAGCAGGAACAAAAACAGTTCTCGGAACGATAAATGATACTTTGGCAGTCATATAATACTGCACTGCGATTGACAAAGAACCGTATGCTTTAGTATTTGGCATAGCTGAAATACGATCTGCCACTTCTTTTTGCATCATGACCACAAACTCCGCAAAAGGAATCTTGCTCTCAATCAAGTGCATAAGGATTGGTGTTGTGATGTAGTAAGGCAGGTTTGCGACCACCTTGATAGGCAGATCAGGATTCTTGAAGGCTTGAATTTGCGTCTGCAAATCAGCCTTGAGGATATCCTGATTGACCACTTGGACATTGTCAAAACGCGCAAGCGTACCAGCAAGGATAGGAATGAGACGATCATCTATCTCAAAAGCCATCACCTCAGCTGCATTCTCAGCCAAAAACTCTGTCAAAGCCCCGATACCAGGACCAATCTCAATCACGTTGACACCCTTGTCAATCTCTGCCGTGTCAACAATCTTCTGTAAAATATTCGTATCGGTCAAAAAGTTCTGGCCGAATGATTTCTTAAATGTAAACCCATGACGCTCCAAAATAGCGCGGGTAACGGTTTTATCTGCGATTCTCATGTTTTTTATTTCCTTATCGTCTCAAGTCTATCCTAAGACATCTAACAATTTCTCTTTTAATTTTTCTATTTCTGCACCAGTTGCTCTGACACTATCTGCATACATCTTCTCAAAAGGATACCACCAAACTGGACCTTTTCCATTATGCCCATAGTTCCTTAAATCACCTGTTTTTCTTGGAAAAAGATGAAAATGTAGATGAGCGTCTCCATTTCCCAAACTCTCAATATTCATCTTATCTGCTCTAAAAGCCTTAGCAACTATTTCAGAAGCATCTGCCATTTCGGAAAGATACTGATTTCGCCAATCTCTAGGCAATTCATGTAACTCTGTTACGTGTTTTTTAGAAAGAAAAAGGCAATAACCTTGAAAATATTGATAGTCTCCCAAAACAAGATAACCCGTTTCGTACTCCTTCACAAAATAAGGATTCTCATTTTGTTCAATCATATTAATACGTTGACAAATAAGATACATGTTTTATCCCTCATACCCCTCCATACACTCTTCAACTTCCGCCTTGGTCACTCCGAAGAGTCTGAGGCGTTTGAGGAGTTGTTTACCATTTGAGTAGCCGATACGGAGTTGATTTCCAAGATACTCACGGCGTTTACGGCTATCACTAGCGGTAATGAACCCCCAGCGAATGAGGTCTGCTTGGGTGATATCAAAGTTATCCTCATCATCGAAATGCTGGGTCACTTTTGAGAGTGCCTTCTGCAAATCCTCAAAGCTGGCATGCTCGACACCCAGAGATCGTCCCTTGGTCTTTGAGCCTGGCTTTGCCTCGTCTCGATTGAGGAAGGCATGGCGGACTGTCGGAATGGCATTCATGATGATTTTACGGATACGCTCGCCATTATAATCTGGGTCTGTAAAGACGATAACTCCCCGCAAATTGTGCAAACGTTCGATACGCTCTAAATCCTCTTCATCAATTGCTGAACCTCTAGTTTCATAGGTATCAACATTATAAAAGCGTCGCAGATTAGCAGTATCATCTTTCCCTTCGACAACGATCACTTCTTGAATATCAATTTTTTTCATCAAGTCTAAATATCCTTACTGCATTTTGGTATGTAGCCTCCGCTACCTCTTCCACAGTTATGCCTCGTAGCTCTGCTATTTTTTCAACGACATATCTCGTATAAGCGGTTTTGTTTTCTCGACCTCTTTTAGGTACAGGAGCCAAATAAGGAGCATCTGTTTCCACTAATATCTTATCTAATGGCAACTCTCGTGCAGCTTCTTGTACATCTAATGCCTTCTTAAAGGTCACAACACCAGAAAAGGAAATCATCATCCCTAAATCAATAAATTTCTGAGCCATTTCCAAAGAACCAGAAAAAGAGTGCATTATACCACCAAAAGGCCCAACTCCAGATTCCTTAATGACTTCATAAGTGTCTTCTAACGCATCACGTGTATGAACGACAAAAGGAAGGTTATACTCTTTTGAAAGTTCAATTTGACGCTTAAACACCTCGATCTGAATATCTTTGGGATCCTCCATCCAATAATAATCCAGACCAATTTCACCAAGTGCAATAACCTTGGGATTTTCTAAATGACTGATAATCATTGACTCAATATTATCATCATAAGAACCAGCTTCAGTTGGATGCCATCCTATTGTGCTATATACCTGTGCATATTGGGAAGATAATTCCAAAGATTTTGAAATGGTATCTTGGTCAAAGCCGACAACATTCATTTTTATAACACCGAGTTCGCTAGCTAAATTAATTTCCTCGTCTATCTTTCCTTCAAAATTTTCCACGTTAAGGTGGGTATGGGTATCAAATATTTTTATCATATCACTGTTCTTTCTTTGCTTATCGTAGCTACAAGCATTAATCTTTATTATTATAACATAAGACTGAAGCATTCTGATCAGAAAGAGTAAATCAAAAAAGTCAAAACATTTTTGCTCTGACTTTTGAATACTTGCTGTAAAAATCCTCTACAAGTGTCTAGCTAATGGTAGAGAAACTAGACTATAAATGATTATATTTTTGCTGATTGCTTTCAATAGCCTCCTCAACCCTTGAACGAAATTCTCCTTTTATTGCCTCGTCCAATTGATTAGCAACTTTATGAATAGCTGTCTTTGTGTTGATGGCTACTTCGTCTATTTCTTTATGATGCGACGTAATAATATCGTGAAACTTAGATCTCTTGCGTGGCGCGTACACGCTATGTATCAATTCTTTATCCAATTGTTTTTTTAAAGTCCTTACTGACTCCTTACCAGTCAGGACATCCCACATTAAACTCAATAATTTCTCCTACTTCATTAATTCTCTTTTCTTTTCCCTTTGCAACTCTTCAAAGGTTAGTTCATGTTCTGAACGTTGCCGAATATAGTTAGCTCTATATTCTTCTTCTTGAGCGGACAAGGCATAGTACTCTTTATGGTAAGCTTGCTCTAAGTCGTCATGATAAGAATCTAAAATACGATTGAGCGTCATCATATCTGAGCTATCATTACTATATCTCAAATCATATTCAACAGCGTCGTAAGTTTCTTGAAGCATATTAGTAATCTTATTTTTTCTTACTGAGAGATCGTCTAATTTTTCTTCAAACTGGCAACAACTATGGTGATAGGCATCGTCTAAATCTGATATTTTTCTCTGAGTATCAGCTAATTGTTTTTCAATGATATCAATCAGTGCCATTGTTTAAACTCCCCTGACAAGTTACTATCTTGTTGCAACATAGCTTCAACCCCTTTATTAATTTGGTTTTCTAATTCAACGTAAGCGTGAGAAATGCTTTCTGCCGCTTGAATTTTATTTGAGAAAAAGGTTTGAGCTTCTCCGACAATGCTCGCATAGCTAACACCTGACTGAGCATACGCTTCTTCCAATTCTTGAGGACTTAGTTCAGTAACTCCTGTAGGAGCTACTTTTAAAGATTGATAAAGCTCTTCTGCTTTAGCAACTGCTTTTTGCTCAACTTTTTTTACTTCTTCAACTGCTTCTTTTGATATCGTTACCAAACCACTAGAAATCACTTTTGCTTGTTGACTATCTAGGAAAATAGCTTGATTCTTACTAACTTCTTTTCCCGTACTTTTAAAGCTACTAAGTTTCGCTTTAATAGCATGCATTCTTTGATTCACATTCGTATGAACTACTGAATAGTTTTCTTTGTAAGCAAATTTATCTTCTGCTAATTTTAAAGAACCATCTTGATTGTACTGGTAGCCTCCCCAAATGTGTTGATTGGTAAAATTAGCAACCCAGCTACCTCCTGAAACAGCTTTACTGTCAACTATTTTAACAATTCCGACAGCATTATCGCTTCCTTCTTTAGGATAACCTATTCCAATTTTATCCTTGGAATCAACGTAATTATTGACTACCCCTTTTATTTTATCAACCTGTTCTTTTTGTTTATCTGTCAAAATACTATAAAGGTTTGGACCGTTATATATCCAAGCTCCTTGAACTCGGTAAATTTGATTATCATCCAATTCTGCAATAGCATACTGTGCATTCATTGACCCTAACGAGTGTCCGTAGACCGAAATTTTTGCATTAGGATATTTATTCATAACTTCTTTTAGCAGATGAGCTGATTGTTCTAACTGCTTTGTACCTTGTTTATGAGATACACTTTGTGAACCAAATTTCTTTAATAATAGTTTACTAGCTATTGGAATATCATTTTTAAACCAGTCTGTTTTCCAATCATCTCCTCCAAACGGTGCTGTTGACCCCTTAAATAAAACCGTAACTTCCTTAACATCCTCTGGCTTGTCTAAAGTTCCATTTGGAGTGATGGTATAAATTTGTTCCCCAGTTTCTTTGCCTCCATCTTGAACGTGAGCAACTTTACCGATGGGGAGTACCTTATCTTGGCTCATTATTTTGACTAGTGTATCAAGTTGGCTACCTAATTCATACTCTTGCTTCGCTATATTTACCCTATCTAAATCAGTCAAGACTTTTTCCATTAATGACCTCTACTTTCCAATAAATGAGTTAACTGGGGAGATTGATGGCTACTTTGACTGACCAAATGCCCTTGATTATCCTTATCCAAATTACAAGTAATATATAAGTTAGGATCTTTATTAATGATTAACCTTACCGAAATCCCTCCCATAGGATTTTTTTTGATACTTTCTTTGTCAATATCATACGACTTAATAACAGCATTCTCTTTGAAAGCGTCTTTATCTTCTGCATAAATCCACTTTTGATAAGCATTTTTAGCGTCCTTGCTATTAGCTATTTCCCATAATTCTTGTTGTTTATTGTTTTCAGTCACTTTTAAACCTCCTACAGTGAAACCAAGCCCTAAAAGGATTATTACAATAAAACTAAGTAATTTTATTGACTTCATCTCTCCTCCTTTTATCATATAACACTCATTTGATATCTAGTTTATCATAAATTTATTCTCATTATAAACGAAAAACTATAAAACATGGATTAGTTATCTTAGGATTACCAAATACAAAGATATTAAAAAAGATGATTAATAGCTCTAATGCTATAAATCATCTGACTCTACTATTTACTTGTAATCACTTGGACGTCCTGTATATTTTGCCCAAGATTTCTTCAAAAATTTATTATTAATGTGATAATTCGGCTTGCTGTTTTCCTCTGTTAAAAATGGATTGATATGCTTATCTAGCTCTAACCAACCATTCCAACCTAAATGGATTGTATCTTGCATAAAGTATGGCTTACCTCCATCTCGAGAAAGGTCAGCGATATGATTGAAACCTTGACTTTGAAGTTGGTGTTTTATTTTTTCTACAGATTTTTGATACATTTTTTGATCAAGCCCTGTGTAGTCTGTCCACTTTTTATTTACTGGTGGTATGACAAAAAGGACATCTGTATTTTGTTTTGAGAATTCATTAAGAACCAACTGTAAATCATTAAATTCTGGTGACTTAGTATAATTGAAATGTCGTTGTGACCCTTTCAATTTTTTTAAGTGCTTTTTAATTCTTGTTTGGTAAAAGCGATCATCAATACCAAATTGATTTGATCTCGTTGCTACTTTAGCATCTTGTGATGCAATACGCGATAAATGATTATATGAGAATGCTTTCGGTAATTTACCAACATGAGGCATTATTGCCTGATTATAAGTTTTTCCTAGTGGTAGATAGCTAAAAATAGCATCTGTCTTCTCAAATACCCAATCATTAAACTTTAGTCTTTGTTTGTCTTTATTTGATAGTTTTTGGCCATCTGCAACTTTTTCTATCAAATCTGACATAGAAGCTTCAGGATATAATTTTAACAATCGACGAGCAGCATACCTATCGTAGGTTGTCCCTGTTTGATTTTGCAAAAATCGAATAGTTTGATCGTTGCTGAAATAGTTTTGAAAAGCACCTTTGTTGGCTCCCTTGCGAACAAACCATTGCGGAGAAATAACATAGATAGCTTTTTTATTTTTGATTTGTCCTTTAATCTGTTGAATGCCATAGTATTGTGTCAGAGAAGCCGCCCCTTTTTGACCTAAAAGATATGGGATATAAGGTCTATTGTAAGCCTCTGCTAAAACTGATGGATGCATTGCATCAAATCTTAGCCACTCACTTGAACCAAAGAAAGGGACAAAATTGGCTTTAGGATCACTGAAAGCTCTAACTTTTTGAACTCTGCTTTTAAAACCTGCCTTCGTCAACGCTACTGCACTGTTTTTTTCCTTACCTAAATGATGAGGCTGAGAAACAGGAAAAACAAGATATAATCCTACCAACAATAGTAAAGCACAAACTAGAGGTCCAAATACTTTACCTAGACGTTTAAGCATTGCAGAGCTCCGTTACTCCAGCAACAATTTTATTAGCTGTGTTCCAGTCATTACGACCAAATTCCGCAATCGGAATATCAATATTAAAATGGCTTTCCAACTCAACAATTAGTTCAACAGTACCCATGCTGTCTAGAACTCCTGCGTCAAATAAGTCTTCATCCATCATAGAAGAAACATCCTCCATAAATAGGTCATCAATAATTGCTAATACTTCTGATTTAATATCCATTATAATACTCCTTATTATTTGTTATGCGGTTGTGGGAACCACAAAAGATCTAAAAATCCTGAAAAAATCAAGAAAGAAAACATAACTACATTAAAGGTGATGAAGACACCCAAAGCATAAGTCCATTTGTTTTCTGGTAAAAGTGGTTTTTTAGCCAATCTTCTTTCTTTATTAATATTTTTCTTCTTACGTACCCAAGCGTCATTAATAACTAGGCCAATCCCATGAAAGAGACCATAGGCTATATAGTACCAAGTTAACCCATGCCAGAATCCCATAAGAAGCATATTGATAATATAAGCTACACTTGAAGTAACATTACGGTTTTTAAAAACTTTATTTTTAACTAAAAGCTTAACAAGCCTCATGAAAACAAAGTCTCTAAACCAGAAAGAAAGGCTCATATGCCATCTATTCCAAAATTCTTTTAGGTCGCGTGATTTGAAAGGTTTGTCAAAGTTAATCGGAGACTTAATCCCCATTAGGTTAGAAATAGCCAACGCAAACATTGTGTAACCTGCAAAATCAAAGAACAAATCAAAACCAAAGGCATACATAACCCCAAGTGTTGGCCAATTAAACACACCACCCTGTTCTAGCGCTAATTCTTTTAGAGGAGGCATAATCAGACTTCCAAAAATATAGGCTAAAATAAACTTATAGAGAAAACCTAACATCAAATAATGAATCGCTTGACCTAACATATCTAGGAGTTCGTTTCGATCTGGGATATTAATGTAATCCTCATTGAATCGTTTAAAACGATCAATTGGTCCACTTGAGAAAGTTGGAAAGAAGAGTAAAAATCTTAAGAATTCCCATAAAGTAAATTCTTTCAAAACACCGTCTCTCATTTCAATAATCATAGCAACAGCTCTAAAAGTAAGGTAAGAAATTCCTAGAAACCCAAAAAGTGACTGATGCCCATCCTCAGATATAGCTGGAATTAATTTTACCAAAAATAGCGGAAAAATAGATAAACAAACCGTTACATAAAAGACCAAAGTATGATTAAATCGTTTCCGGTAAGCTTTATAGATAAAAACTAGCAGAGATTGTCCGACAACGTATGCCAATAGTGACTTCAATTGATTAAAAGTACTACCAGTCAACATCATTACAATAAAACTTAGACTAAAAATAATCTCATATAAGGCAAAACGCTTCTTAAAGAATAAGCCGATGTAAATTGGTAGAACAGCTAAGATAAGGTAGAAGAAATATTGTGGATTCCCATAAACATCCAAGTGAGGAAGTTTTTCTAAAAATGCCTGTATCACTTGTTTACCTCGCTCATAAGACCTTTGATATCAATTTTCCCATTTGGTGTCAAAGGTAAATCTTCTCGATAGATAAATTTAGATGGCATCATGTAATCCATCATAATGTCCTTTAAGTCTTCCTTAATTGCTTTTGTCAAATCCAAATCACGTTCAAAATCATCTCTTACACCTTCTTTTAAGACAATATAGGCTAATAAGTTTTGAACTTTATGATCCTTGTTATAACGTGGCACTGCTACTGCTGATTTTACATACTGCGATTTGTTTAAGTTTTGAGAAACATCTTCTAATTCAATACGATAGCCGTTAAATTTAATTTGGAAATCCATACGCCCACCGTAAAGCAGAAGACCTTCATCGGTCATACTTCCTAAGTCACCGGTATGGTAAGCAGGTAGACCTTCGAATTGGAAAAATGCCTCAGCTGTCTTTTCTGGATTGTTAAGATAGCCTTTTGATACTGCTGGTCCAGCAATAATGATTTCACCTTGCTCTCCGTTTGGTAATTTATGACCTTCTTCATCAATCACATACGTTGGTGAGTCATCTTTAGTGTAACCAATTGGAAGGCGTTTGCATGTTTCTAACATTTCATCAGTAATTGCTACTGCGGATAGAGCAACTGTTGCTTCTGTTGGCCCATATGCATTAACGATACGAGCTTTTGGAAAACGTTGACGAAGTTTTTGTGCAGTCTTGACAGTTAACTCTTCCCCATCAAAATAAAAATGTGTTAACTGTGGCAAGGTCTCTGAATTGAAATCGTTAGATAGTAGCGCCATATCAGCAAATGATGGTGTCGAAGTCCAAACCTGTATTGGCAATTCATTAATGGTAGCGAATAGTTTTTTGAAATCATTAACTACTGTTTTTGGTAGGGCAAACAGGGTGCCTCCCATAGCTAGTGTTGGTGCCCAATACATAACTGATAAGTCAAATGAATATGGCGGTTGAGCCAACATTTGCGGTCTTTCAGGAACTGAAAACTCATCATCAGAAATCATCCAATTTGTAAAGCTCAATAAATTGTCATGTGAAATTTGCACACCTTTTGGTAAACCAGTAGTCCCTGAAGTGAAAATAATATAGTAATTATCATCACCTTTAACAGAATGTGTTACCTCATAAGGAGTCTTTTCTTCAAAAATAGCTGAAACTTGAGAAACGTCTAGGATTGGGACATTATCAACTTCAAGAGGAAATTCACCAATTGAAATGATAAGGCTTGGTTGAGCAACTGTCATAATAGCCTGTATTCTATCCAAAGCAGAGTGTTGGTCAACCGGTATATAAGCATGCCCTGACTTTGTTAAAGCAACAAATGTCGCCAACATTTCATATTCTTGACCACCGAATACTAAGACAGGTGATTTTTCAACAAGGCCTAGGCTATCAATATGAGCAGCTAGAGAGTCAGAGTCTACTTTAAGTTGTCCATAAGTATGGACTTCCCCTAAAATATCATACACTGGAAAATCAGCTTGTGTCTCAGCAAAATGCTCAATTGTTTTAATCATATCATGTATCATTTGTACCATCTCCTAGAATTCATTATAAATAAAACTGCCTTGTCCGCGACCAAGGTATGCAAAAAAGTAAATTAGTAACAATAAAATACCGAAGTATAATAACGTTCTACCAATAAAAGATAAATATGGTTTCATCATTCTTCCTTTAATTAATCATGGTATTGGTCCAAAATCCATCAATTGGTAACTGGACTTCAAGACGTAATTGGTCTTTTTCTTGATATGCTCTAATTCTCCCCTTATGGCGTTCCACGATTGCCTTAGCAATAGATAAGCCTAGACCAAAACTGAGAGAATCTGCATGATCATCTTTAGCTTGATAAAAACGCTCAAAGAGATTATCCATAACCTCTTTGGAATAGATAGCACTTGGATTTGATATTGTCAGAATAGCTTTTCTTCGAGCCTGTTTAAGACTAAACTGGATTGCTGATTTTGACAAAGAATGCCTAATAGCATTATCCAAAAGAATTATTAAAATTTGCTTAATTTGACTCTCTTCTCCAACAATCCAGACATCATCTTCAATTGTATCATTTAAACATTTTTCTTCTTCATATGCCAAACTTTCATATGTTAGAAGTACTTCTTGACATAAGACAGATAAGTTTAACTTTTTGAAATTTACCTTGGAGCGTTTTTCATCAAGTCTAGACAAATTAAGCAAATCTTCAATTAAAAACTCCATTCGCTTAGTCTCCGAAACAACATGATCCAGATAACGATTTCCTGGAATTTGCTGTTCCAGAACCTGAACGTTGGCTCGTATAGCTGCAATAGGGGTCTTCAGCTCATGACTCGCATCTGAAACGAACTGTTTTTCGCGAGTCATTTCTGTCTCTACAGGCCCTACGATAAATCGAGAAAGATAAAGACTTACAGCTGCTAATAAACAAAATCCAAAAATAGTAAAAACAAGAATGAGAAAACGCCTTGCATAAGGGACTTCATAACTAGCCAAATCCATAATAGCTATGGTGTAAGTTTTATCTTTATATTCTTTTATGGAATATATAAAAGACTTCCATTTTCGTGACTTCTTTCCTTGCTCAAGGAGCTTTAAACTAGATTTTTCGATAACATCATTTGTCAAATCAGTATTATTGCTTTGAATCTTAACCATCTTTTGGTTATCTATAGTCACCAAAGCAATCGGTTCATCGCCTGGTATTCCTAAATAATCATTTTTAGCAACTAATTTAACAATCCTATATGCATCATATTCATCCCAATATTGATTGTAGCGATTACTCACTGCAAAGAGAAAGAGAACAACGACAATAAGGATTGACATGGTCAAAAAGACAAATTTTTTGCGTAAATCACTAAACATTATGTCATCTCCTCCAAGGAATATCCAAAGCCCTTAGTGGTTATTATTTCAATGTCTGCTTTTAAAAAGCGCAATTTTTTTCGCAAAAAAGAAATAAATACTTCTAACTGGTTATATTCTGAATTGTCTGAAGGTCCCCAAACCTTAGAAATCAACTGGTTTTTAGGAATAATCTGCTTTGCATTTCGCATAAAAACTTCCATCAAGAGAAATTCTTTATTGGATAATTTTACACTACTTTCTTTAGATTCTAGCTCATGTGAATCTGTGTTAAGCCTTATATTTCCAAGCCGCAATTGATTTGCTCTGATCAGAGAAGATTGTCTGGTTCTCAACCTAATTCTAGCTAGCAATTCATCTGCTTCAAAGGGTTTTGTGATATAATCATCTGCCCCTAAATCTAAACCATTAACTTTATCATAAGTCTGTGATTTTGCAGTTAAAAAGATTATTGGGGTTTCTAAACCAGCTTCCCTCACTCTTTTTAAAATAGATAATCCTGAGCGTTTGGGTAACATAATATCCAACAAGACTAAATCATAGAGACCTGTCAAAATGTATTCTAACCCATCATCTCCATCAAATACTAAATCAACAGAATAACCTTTATCTGCCAATAAAGCCTGAATAGCCTCTGCTATACTTTTTTCATCCTCAACTACAAGAAGTCTCATTTTCTAGTCACCTTACCTTATATATTATAGTATAAACTAGCAAAATTGAAATAACCTTGAAAAAACGATATTAATAAAAGTATTTCCTAAGTCACTAAACTACTTCAATAATACAAGCGTCTAAAAAATAAAATATCACTCACTATAAAGATATTTCTCAATAAGAAATCTCCTCATATTTTAACAAAAATAGGAGCTATTTGTCTACGAATTTCCGCATTATAAACTCACTTTTCATTAACTTTATCTATAATATACTCAAACTACTCTCACAAAAACCTTTATCGTTATGAAGGTACCAAAAAAGCCACCAGACTCGAGTACCTGTTGGCTTGATATTATTTTGCTATCTATATTAAGCTGATAACACTTTACGTCCTTTACGACGGCGGCTAGCAAGCACGCGACGTCCGTTTTTAGTTGACATACGGTGACGGAATCCGTGTTTACGTTGGCGACGGATTTTACTTGGTTGATAAGTACGTTTCACGTTGAATACCTCCTGATAGATTTTCGTATTCGTTTAGCCGGCTATTTTGATCAGTTACTAAACATACCATACTATTTTATAACAATTTTAGGCCTCTTGTCAAGAAATACTTTCAAGTTCATTTGTCTTTTTTCAGTAAATAGTTCCATTTGTTAGCAAGAAATGCTTCTCTATTTTCTCCAACTAAAAGAAAAGATGTGCCATCAAAACAATAATAGGTAATGAAATAATTGTTCTCTCTATAAAAATGATAAATAATTCTAGAATGTTGATAGGGATCTTGGAACCTAATATCACCGCACCAGTCTCAGACATATAAATTAATTGCACAATAGAAACTGTTGCGACAATAAACCTTGTCATCTCACTGTGAATTTCAGCCGCCATTATCGAAGGAACAACCATATCTGAAAAACCAACAATCATGGTTTGACTCGCAATATCTGCTTCTGGAATCCCTAAAAGTTCAAGGAACGGAAGGAATGGTGTGCCTAAAATTTTAAAAATAGGTGTTGATACTGAAATAATCAAAGCTATTGTTCCGACAGTCATAATTGTTGGCATAACGCCAAACCATAAACTAAGTACTGTCTTAGAGGCATTATTGACAAAAGTCTTCATGTTTCCATTTGCTTTTGATTTATCGATGGCAAGCTTAAGTCCCCACTCTATCTTGTTATAACCATCCGGAATTACCTCAGATGTTTCTTTCTTTGGTTTAGTGTAGTAACTATTTGATTGACGAGATAAGGGAGGGATATAAGGGATAATGAATGCACAGACAACACTGCTAATGATGACTGTTAGATAAAAATGGCCAAAATAATCAGTTAAGCCAACATTCTGCAAAACAACAAGACAAAAAGTGATTGATACTGCTGAAAAAGTAGTGGAAATCGTTGCAGCTTCTCTACTGGTATAATAACCCTCAACATACTGCTTATCGGTCAAAGCAATTCCAATAGTGCCATCACCTACAAATGAGGCTACACAATTAACTGCTGACCGACCAGGTAGCTGAAAGAATGGACGCATAATGGGGGTTAAGAAGACACCAACAAACTCCAGTAGACCAAATTCTGTCAAAAATGGAAGAATAAAACCCGCAGCAAGGAAAATGGTAAACAAACCACCAATCAAATCAAAAAGGATAAGGCCGCCTGTCTCTTTCCCCCATACCATTTCAGGACCAATATGTAAAACCGTCATCAGACCAAGTGCCAAACCGATCAAACGAATAATCAGCCAGAAAATGGTAATGTCAGAAATTTCTTTTAACAAGTCATTTTTTTCAATAAAGCTAGGTCTAAACAGACGATAACAAAGTGCTAACACACATGAAATAAAAATGATTAGTAAAATAATATAATGTATAGGAAAAACAGCGTTAATCCATTGATTAATTGTCTTAGATATTACAGAGACAGCTACTGTTGTCATACCATTATATTTAAATGGAGTCATTAATAATAATACTCCAAATAACGACGGAATAATAAACCACAAGATATCTTTAATAGATATACTTTCTTTTTTCATACAATCCTCCTGGATAATATGGAATTGTTTCTAAATATACTCATAACTTCCATTGTAAAATTTTATAATAAAAAAAACAACCTTGAATTAAAGAAAATTTTACTTAGTAATACTTTATAACCTGCCATTTCTTTCATTCTCTCACTTTTGATGTATTAAAATAATATAAAACTTATATTAAATAACTGAAACGACTTAAGTCACATTAAAAAACACGCTCTAAAGAGACGTGTTTCTTTTCTATACTATTTAGTCCACTCTGAAACTTCTTTTTTGTGGTTTTTAATCCATTTTTGAGCTGCTTTAGCAGGCTCCATACCTTTATCCATATCTAACATGATAGATTCCATATCTTCTTTAGTCCACTTGAACTTATCGATAATTTTATATACTTTTGGCATATCTTTTTTCAAATTCTTGCGTGCTATTGTATTGATATGTTCTTCACCACCAAATGATTTCTTAGGATCTTTAAGGTATTTTAAATCATACTTAGCAAACATCCAGTGAGGTGACCAACCTGTAATGACCACTTGATCTTTGTTTTTGATAGCCTTCCCTAAGGTTGTTGTCATAGCTCCTGTTGATGCTGATAACAACTTCCAACTTGAAAGATTTGGATAATCTTTAAGGGATTGTTTAGCAGACTTCATAATACCTGCACCTGGTTCGATACCTGTAATTTGTTTATCTGCTTGATTTGATAATTCTTCAATACTATTTACGTTCATGTATTTAGGAACAACTAAACCTATTTTGACGTTCTCAACGTGAGGACCTAAGTCATCTAAACTATTTTTGTATTTATTAAAATATTGCCCGTGGGTCTTTGGTAACCAAGCGCTTGTTGTAAAATCAGCATTCCCATTGGCAACTGTTTGCCACATGACTGCATTATCAAGTGGTGTCAATTCAACATCATATCCTTTAGATTTTAAAACTTCAGCAATAACGTTGGTTGAAGCAACTTCTGAATCCCATTGGACATAAGCTATTTTCACTTTTTGACCTTTGGCTTCATTTCCTGAAGTCATATTGACAACAATGCGACCAAGAGCTGCTAGAATGAAGAGAGCCAGGGCCCCTAAACCTACCCATTTTTTAACTTTTGATGTTTTAGCTTGCTTCTCACCCGGTTTAGAATTAAAGAATTGACTAACACGGTCTAACACGATTGCTAAAATAACTAGCGATAGACCACTAACAAACCCTGTACCAATGTCAGCATGTTGAAGCGCCGATAACACTTCACGACCAAGTCCAGGTGCACCGATCATAGATCCTGTAACCACCATAGAAAGAGCCAACATCATAGTTTGATTGATTCCTGCCATAATAGTGTTCTTAGCAAGTGGTAGTTCAACTTTGAATAATTTTTGCTTAGCTGTTGAACCAAATGAATCAGATGCTTCTATTAACTCAAGTGGGATTTCACGAATAGCCAAGTTAGTAAAGCGCACTGTTGGAGGCAAAGCAAATACAACAGAGGCAAAGACACCTGGTACCATACCGATACCAAAGAAGGCTACTGCAGGAATAAGGTAAACGAATGCTGGCATAGTTTGCATAAAGTCAAGAATTGGATTAACAACTTGTTTAACTTTATCACTTTTTGCCATCCAAATACCTAGTGGTACACCAATAATAATAGAAATTAAACTTGCTACTAAAACCAAGTTAAAAGTGTTAATCAACTGCTCCCACAGCCCTTGGTTATAGATAAATAGCAAACCAATGAAAGTAAATGTCGGTAATTGCCATTTTTTCTTAGCTAAGAAAAATACAGCAGCTGTAATTAGTACAATAAAAAGTAAAGGATTAATGAATAGTAATGTTTTTGTCATCCAATCCATCAATGCATTACCGATTGTCTGGATAAAGTCAAATAAACCAGAAAAAGTTTTCGTAATCCAATTGGTCGCTGACTCTACAAATGGTGCGACCGGTAACTTATGTTGTAATAAATTTTCCAAAATGATTTGTCCTCTCTATTAAGCTTCTACCGTTTCTTTTGGCGATTCTACTACTGTTTCATCTTGAACGTTAGCAAGTGCTTCGATCACACGTCCTCTAATGATAACCCCTAGGAGTCTATCATTATCATCAGTAACGGCTATCGGAGCAGATGAATCATAAATTAAAGGCATGATGTCTGTAATAACTGTATCTTTTGAGACCGTTACAACATCTTTATCAATCACTTCAGAAAGCGGCAAACCTTTCTTACGAGCTTCAATTGCAGCATCTGCGGTTAGGGATCCCAGAAGTTGGCGACGACGATTCGTTGCCATTAACATTGAGACTTCCTCACGATGCATTCTTGTTAAAGCAACTTGTGGGCCATCAATTTCTAAAACAGTTGTTAAAGGTTTTATCATAATATTTTGAGCAGTTAACACTTTTGAGCGATCAACGTCTTCAACAAACTCACGAACAAAATCATTAGCCGGATTAGTCAAAATCTCTTCTCCTGTACCAATCTGCATAATTTCTCCATCTTTCATAAGAGCAATACGATCACCAATACGTAACGCTTCATTCAAATCATGGCTGATAAAAATAATAGTTTGTTTATTCGTGTCTTGAAGATCAAGAAGCTCATCTTGCATTTCACGACGAATTAATGGGTCTAAAGCTGAGAAGGCCTCATCCATCAGAAGGATTTTAGGGCTGTTAGCAAGGGCACGTGCTAAACCAACACGCTGTTGCATTCCTCCTGATAATTGACTGGGGTATTGATCTTTAAACGGTAATAGACCTGCATTGTCCAAAGCTTTTTCAGCTAACGTTGTACGTTCTTCCTTAGAAACACCACGCATCTCTAACCCAAACTCTGTATTTTCTAAAATTGTACGATGTGGGAAAAGACCAAAATTTTGGAAAACCATGTTGATATCGTGACGACGAATGTTACGTAAATCTTCTACATTCATCTTTGCAATATCTTTACCATCTAAATAGATATTTCCTGATGATGGGTCAATCAAACGGTTTAACATCCGAACTAAAGTTGATTTTCCTGAACCAGAAAGTCCCATGATAACGAAAATTTCGCCTTCTTTTATTTCAAAACTCGCATCATAGACACCTACAGTCGCTCCTGTTTTTTCAAGAATTTCTGTCTTACTTTTTCCTTGCTTAACCATTTCAAGAGCAGCTTTTTGCTTTTTCCCAAAAATTTTGGTTAAATTCTTCACTTCTAAAATATTTGTCATTCTTATCTCCTACTAAAAATTTCGTATCTTATTTTTAAGGTTATGTGTCTTATCTATAAAGTGACGTTAAGTTATCGTAAAAGGGTAGTCACTTTTTTACTCAAAAAAATAAACTGCCGAAACAGAACATAACTATAATATCATGTATGGTCTCTTTATGTCAACACCTTTGCTTAGAGATATTTTAATTAGCCCACACCATTATTGTTATGACATTATTGAATTATTTAAAGACTTATTACTATTAATATTACAACTTTAAAAGTGACCACTCAACGCTTTTGAAAAAGCGGTCATTCTTCTATAAAATAACAAAACACCCTTAGAAAAAATCTAAAAGTGTTTTTGTTTGTAAGTATAGGCCTGAAAAAGTGACTACTTGATATTTTCCCATTTCCAATTTTGTACTTCTGGGATATCGTCTCCGTGTTCACGAATATAGTCTTTGTGATAAGCAACCATTTGATTCATTTCATCACTGAAGGCTTGCGCTTCATGTCCTAAAGAAGCAAGAGCTGCATCCTGTGCCAGATGGAATCGGTCCAATTCTGACATCACGCGCATATCAAATGGCGTTGTGATGTCACCATTTTCACGGTAACCATGCGTATGCAAATTATGATTGTGACGACTAAAGAAAATATCTCGAATCATATCTTCATAACCATGGAAAGCAAAAATAACAGGTTTATCTGTGGTAAAGACTTTGTTAAACTCTTCATCTGATAAACCGCGAGCATCTTGTGAAGGATGACGAAGTTTTAGGATGTCTAATACATTAACAAATCTAATCTTAAGTTCTGGGAAAGCCTTATGAAGAATGCTAATTGCTGCCAAAGCTTCTAAGTTAGGTTCTGTTCCCGCCGCAGCAAAGACAACATCTGGCTCTTGATTAAGCGACACATTTGAAGCCCAGTCAATCACCTTATATCCTTCTGCCACTAACTCTTCTGCTTCAGCAATAGAGTAAAATTGTGGACGAGGGTGCTTAGATGTCACAATTAAATTAATTTTATCTTCAGCTTTAAACGCTTTATCCATAACAGCTAGAAGTGAGTTAGTATCTGCTGGTAAATATTCACGAATGTATTCAGGTGTTTTTTCAGCTAAGTGAGTTAAAATACCTGGATCTTGGTGAGTATAACCATTATGATCTTGTTGGAAAACAGTTGAAGCTGCAATTAGGTTAAGCGCTGGATAATTTTTACGCCATGTTGTGTGTGTTTTTGATTTACGTAACCATTTGAAATGTTGTGTTACCATTGAATCTACAACGCGAAGGAATGATTCGTATGAAGCAAAGAAGCCGTGACGACCAGTTAAAACATAACCTTCTAAGAAACCTTCTGCTTGATGTTCAGACAATTGGGAATCAATAACACGTCCAGCTGGACTTAAAGCTTCGTCATAATCTGGTTTACGACGACCAAGCCATTGACGGCTAGTACGTGTAAACACTTCTTGAAGACGATTTGATTTCGTTTCATCTGGACCAAAAATACGGAAATTATCTGGGTTAGCATCTACTAAATCTGCTGCATATTTTCCAAATTCAATCATATCTTGTGCCATAATTTGACCTGGAACATTAATATCAAGAGCAAATTTCTTCCAATCTGCTGTATCCATTGCTTTAACAATACCAGCATTGGTTATTGGATTCATGGACATGCGACGATCACCTTTTGGTGAAATAGCAGCAATCTCATCAACGATTTTACCATTTTCATCAAATAATTCTTCTGGACGGTATGATTGAAGCCATGACAAAAGAGAATCAACATGTTCCATATGGTGGGCATCTACTGAAATTGGTACTTGGTGAGCGCGGAAGCCACCTTCAATTGGTGTTCCTTCCCAAGCTTTTGGACCAGTCCAACCCTTAGGAATACGTGCAACTAAGACAGGGAATTTTGCTTGGATAGCTTCTTCTGCTGGTTTTTGTCGTGCTTCTGATTGAATGGTTTTAATCTCTTGAATAGCTTGATCTAATTTTTCTGCAAACAAAGCATGAGCAGCCGCATGATCCTCAGAGAGTTCAACAACATCTGCAAAAATAGGTTTCCAACCTAATCCTTCAAAAAACTGAGATAATTCTTCATCTGTCTTACGTTCAAAGATAGTTGGGTTATGGATTTTACCACCATTTAAATAGAAGATTGGTAGAACAGCACCATCATTTACTGGATTGATAAAGGTATTAGATAGCCAACCAGCCATAAGTGGTCCTGTTTCACCTTCACCATCACCAATAACAGTCGCAGCAATAACATCTGGATTGTCCAGGATGGCACCTGTCGCATGAGAAAGTGCGTAACCAAGTTCACCGCCTTCATGAATTGACCCTGGTGTTTCTGGTGCTGCATGGGATGCAATTCCACCTGGGAAAGAGAAGATTTTACATAACTGCTTAAAGCCATCCTCTGTTTGCTCAATATTGGGGTTTAATTCAGTATATGAACCATCTAAATATGAATTAGATACCATAACTTGACCACCATGACCTGGACCTTCAATATAGAACATGTCTAAATCGTATTTATTAATAGCGCGATTTAAGTGAGCATAGATAAAATTTTGTCCAGGTACAGTGCCCCAGTGACCAATTGGATGAACCTTTAAGTCGTTTTCAACCAGCTCTCGTCTCAAGAGAGGGTTATCCTTTAGATACATTTGTGCTGCAGAAATATAATTAGCTGCTCTCCACCATGCATCAAGTTTTTCTAAATATGATTTTGTATCAAATTCTGACATTATTTCTCCTAATCTTAATTGTGATTTTAGTAACATATTTTAAAATTGAAAAACTGCATATCATGCGACATACAGTCTCTCATTAGCCATTATAGAAGTGCTTTAAATTGAATATTTGATTCTTGTTCGAAGCAATCATCAAAACCACGTGGGTGATGGTATTCAATTCTATCTTTATCTTGTGGATAAGTGTATTTACCTCCAACTTCCCAAATAAATGGATGGAAGTCATATTGAAGGCGTTCTTTACGCATTTTCCACAATTGTAAGATTTCGTCTGTAGAAGCCATGAAGTTAGACCAGATATCGTAGTGTACAGGAATAATGACTTTGGCACGGAGATTTTCTGCCATACGAAGAAGATCGATTGAAGTCATTTTATCCTGAATACCAACTGGGTTATCACCATAGTTGTTAATAGCTACGTCAATCTTGTAGTCTTTACCATGTTTAGCAAAATAATTTGAAAAATGTGAGTCAGCTCCATGATAGATTGTTCCACCTGGTGTTTCAAAAATATAGTTAACTGCTTTACGAGCCATTTCTTCATCAGTCACGGCTAAACCAGCAAGTTCTCCATCATGTTCTTCTGCACCATCTACTGGAAGTGTCACTAAGCAAGTGCGGTCAAATGATTCAACAGCAGTAACTTTGATGTCTTTAAACTCAAATGATTCACCTGGTTTAATCACGATGATTCGTTCTTCTGGAACTCCCCATTTTTTCCAAATTTCACCACATTCATATGGCCCAACAAATTTAACATGGTCTAAGTTAGGATTATTAATAATGGCTGCCGCAGTGTTGATATCAATGTGGTCACTGTGGAAATGTGAAACAAGATAGTAATCCAATTCATTAATAGCAAATGGATCAATAACCATTGGTTGTGCGCGTAAGTTTGGTTGGAGTTTACGAACACCTGCCATATTAGCCATTTGGTGTCCACGAACCATATCTTTTACTTTTTTTGTTGATTTACCGCGGTTTGACCATAGGTCCATAACAACATTAGCACCACCTGGTGTTTTAATCCAAACACCACAGTTTCCTAACCACCACATTGCAAAGTTGCCCTCAGCAACAACTTCTTCTTCAATTTCTTCGTTTAGCCATGTTCCCCATTCTGGGAATGTTGATAAAATCCATGATTCTCTAGTAATATCTTTAACGTTAGGCATTTTATTTCCTCCTGATTAATTGTTTCTTACATCTACTAGTATAAGTTCAAATACTTTTGAAAAAAAGACCAAGTGTCACACATTTATGTGTTCAAAACTGGGCTGTCTGTTCCAAATTAGACTCATAATTTTAATTAAAATAAGCACAAATAAAAAGTACTCCCATTAAAAGTACTAGCTTTCTCAACTTTAATTATCATGTCATAGAGGAACTCATTGCGATTAAATATCTAGCACATTGTTTAAAAGCACCAAAAAAGCCCCAGCTTCTTTTTCTGTCTTCAGAAAAGCTGAGAGGCTACCATAAAATTATATTTTAACAAACTGTACTTTGAAGGGGAAGGACGTCTTGGAGCAATTCTTGATGAATAAGTTTCTCAATCTTAGATTTCAGCACGTAGCGTTCACTATCTTCCTTGACATATTGAGCAATCGTTTTTTCAAGTTCATTGGTAAATTGATTACTATTTGCACAGTTACCTTTTTTAGAAAAGCGAATCAAGCGAATAATATCATCATCTGTCAAAACAGGGTGAACTACTAACATCGGAAAACGAGATTCTAAAGCGTCACTAGTAGAGACAACCATATCTACATGCATAAGATCACTCACACTTTGATACTGTTCGGTTGTAAAAACAGCTTCTATATCACTGTTTGTTAAGTAGCGTTGACATTGCTTTAAAAGAAGTTTCTGAATCGCTATTCCTTCATCAGATACAATAACTAACTTAAGTTTATTAGGAGATTGTTGACTATTACGAAGTTCCCCTCCTAAATGAATCGTTAGATATGCTACATCATCATCGGTCAATTTGATTTGCCAAGCTTTCTCTAAAAGCTTTACAGAAGACGAGGTTATGGCAAAAAGTTCTTCATATTTGTCTTTAATATGCTCTGTTAAAGGATTAACAGAAAAAATACCATAACGTTTACGATATAAGAGTGCCTTGCAGTGAGTAAGAAGTTGTCTTAGTAAGTCCTCTTTATGAACAAAGTGAAGGTGATATCGTTCTTCCAATTCTTTCAAAAAACTGGTTAGAGTAGCTCGCATATCATCATAATCCTGACTCTCTAAATGATTGTCACGGTCCTTGCGGAAACTAAGCATAAGCATGGCTACTAGTCCCACTTCAATCTCATCCAGTGATAACTGAAAATTTTCTTCCAGCTCATCAGCCAACTCTTTAGCAATCTCATATTCCTTACGTTGCCAAACCAAGCTAAAATCACTATTAAGAGAGGTCTGTACTTCAGGACTTAATCGCATCTTACGATAAGCCATTAGTATAAAAGGCAAAATCTGAATCATAAACTGACCATCTTGACTGTTGATTTTCTTACCTAGACTTCGTTGAGAAATGAAGAGATAATGGTGAAAATAATCAAGAACCTCTTTAGAAAAATATGTGCTGGCACCAAAAGCTTGAGACAGTTTATGATTAAAAAGGTCTATAAAACTACTACTTCCATTATGGTAGATATCATCTAAGAGCTTATATAAGTACTGGATAATGGACAATGGGTGACCATCTAAAAAATAACCACGACATTTTGTTGATTGTAACTGTAAATTATATTCTTTCTCTGCTAACTCACTTCTTAATTCGTTTAAATCGTTTAAGATAGTATTTCGAGAAACATCGTTTAGTTGCATCAACCTATCAATCGTTATGCGGTCCTTAGCTACCACGATAGATACTAAAGACAGCTGCAACCTCTCACTACTTTTCATGACGTAACTATAATCAGTCACTTCATCTAATAAAAGACGACAGGCTGCTTTTTGTTTTTCTGTTAGCAAGATTCCTACACGTGGATAACTAACAATCTGAGGCACATCGCTAGGCAGTGCATCGTTTATCTTCTCTAAGTGATAATACACTTTACGCCTAGACTGATTAAGTGCGTTGGCAATTGCCATAACTGTTTCAGGTTCCTCTAATTTCAATAGGTAAAAGAGGAGGTCATAACTTTTTTTATCGAGAATAATCAAGAATATACCTCTTTTCTACTCGAATTCATACAGACTTATTATAACATCTTTTTAAAGCCTTTTCATTAAAAGTTTTGACTATTGCTGATAGAGATTAAACGTTGAACATCCCTTTTTAATACCTCCAACTCTGTGGGGTATTCTAGAGCTAGATACTCACAATTAGAGAAACTCTTTAACAAATCAGTCAGATCAATCTCTCCTTCGAAGAGGCTCTTCGAGAGGTGAGGCTTTCCAGCTACCTGTAAAAAATTTTTACAGTGAAGGTAGGTGGTATCACAAGCTAAGCTATTTACCGCTTGGTATAGATCTTGGTTGATAAAGGCCCAATTAGCAGTATCAAAAACAAAACTTATTGGTATTTGTAATTCTTTCACTAGAGTCATAAAATATTGGCAATTCTCCACTGTAGCTGCTTTAGGGTCTTGATTATTTTCCACCTTTATACCAATAGTTTGGCTTTTCAATATCTCTTTAAGAGGTTCTAACTCTTCTTTACTTAAGTTTCTGGTTTGTCCAACATTTAGCTTAATGAAAGGAGCTCCTAACTGTGATGCTTCTTTAAGGCCTTTATTAAGATAAGGATTAACTTTCCCTCCTTTGATAAGGTCTTCATTAGCACTATAGTAAAGATTGATATCATAAAAGTCAGCCTCTGCTTTTAAAGCGGGTAGCTCTCTATCTGGATCTTGAAGCAATTCTTGACGTATCTCAAATCGTGAAAATCCTAAATCCTTTACTAACTTAATGAGCTGAACTTGTGTAAAACCTTTGTCTAACTGTTTTTTGAATACAATACTATTGATAATAATATCTTCTTGTTTCATAACAACTCCTTTGATATCCCTACTTATTCAGATGACCGAGTTCCGACCAAATAGGATCCAGTGTTTCTAATAATTTTTGGTAAGCGTGATATTTTTTTTCGTACCCCTTTACTTCGGATAATTGAGGTTTATAAATAGCTTTTACACGAACCATATCTTGGACTGCTTCCTTTAACGAAATCTTATCTAAAGCATGATGTGCTAAAATAGCTCCTCCTAATCCTCCTAATTCTGTGCCTTCTACTGTTTCAATAGGAAGGTTTAAGATATCAGAAAACATTTGCATCCATGCTGGTGAGTTGGTAGCTCCGCCAGAGAAACGAATTATTTTTGGCACACCGCCCCTACTTTTTATTAAATCAGTGATATGCTGCTTATGTGCAAACGCAATACCTTCATATACCGCACGTATCATCTGAGATTTCGTCGATTTAGTTGTTAGCCCAAAAAAGCAAGCGCTAGCATCTTGTGATGTGTTACTACCGTAAAGAAACGGAAAGAAAATAAGTCCATGATGTGTAGCATCAGTATGAGTGAGAAATTCTTCTAAATTATCATAGATAGAACCTCCACTAGATTTAGCGTTATCAATTTCTTGATGCATGAGCATTTTTAACATAAAATCAAGATTCCCTGCAGAAGTAGGGCTACTTGCCTCTAAGAGATAACGACGATCTGGAAAATAGGAAGTCATAAGACCACTATCTTGCTTTGCTGGTTTTAAACTTGGATAAGTATTAATATTCCAAGTTCCCGAAATAACACTAAAAGTATCTGACTCTAAAACACCTGATCCAAGAGCACAAGCATCGATGTCAAAGAGCCCTCCAACAACGGGGGTCCCTTCTACAAGACCAGTCTCTATTGCTGCTTGAGAACTAATTCCCCCAGGAACTAAATCTGCACTATCTATAAGTTCAGGAAGTGAGTTTTCTATCTCTCTAATGCCAAAAAAATCTAAAATAGCTGGATCATAAGTTCCTGTTTGGAAATTTATCCAATGATTACCTGAAGCGTCACCATATTCTTGCTGTACTTTTCCTGTAAGCTTATACCGAATAAAGTCCTTTGCAGAAAGGACCGCCCCTATTGATTTATAGGTTTCGGGCTGATAATCTTTAAGCCAACGTAAAATAACTGGACTTTGTGAAGGGAAAATATGTTGCCGAGTCAACTCCCAAATATTATCAAGTTTAGATTCGAAATATTGCGCCAAATCTTTGGCACGATTATCTGTAGACAAAATTCCTTGTTCAAGTGGCTCCAACTTATTATCTAGCAGATAAAGACCTTTCCCATGTCCAATACATGCTACTGCACTAATCTGCTCAGGGCTGAGTTTTGAGATTTGAATAACCTCTCTAATAGCAGAAGTTATAGCATTCCACGTTTTAACAAGGTTTACTTGACGATGACCAGATTGAGCCTCATTTTTTAAAGTTTCAAAACTCGAAACAGCGATTTGGTGTCCTAATTTGTCAAAAATAAGCGCCTTGGTATTTGTACCGCCGTAGTCAATGCTAAGGTAGTAAGTCATAATTTGTCTCCTCATTGTTGATTTAAAAAGGAGGTACAAGAAACTCTTGTACCTTGAAAACTCTTCTAATAGAGATTGAGCTCTTTGGTTGTATCATCTATACCTGCTCTGTTAGCCTTTACATGTTCTTCTTTAAAGTAAACACGCTCAGCATTATTGTACATAACATCTTCTAGTTCCTCTTGACTGAAGATATCAACATTCTCTAGCCAAGTAGCTAATTCTTCGTAAGTATTGAAGGTCGCTGACCATGGAGAATCAGTTCCCCAAATGATACGCTTAGCCCCAAGAACTTCTTTAGCAATACGTACATTTTGTTCTGATTTTGGAAAAGGAAAACTATCTGGGGCATCAATATCTTGAATAGCTGAAATATCAGTATAGATATTGTTGAAGTTTTTCCACATATTAAGTTCAGCACGCAATCGATTTGAATGCTCAACATGTGGAAAAGAGAGGTGACAAACAACAAAATCGAGACTCGTATAAAGGCGAACTAAATTAGCAATAGCATCAGGTTGGTGACTAATTTGATCCCAATTGCCATAATCAACTGTAACTACAAATCCTGGATAGTCTAACAGATAAGTCAAAATACGACTCACATGTGGGTCTGTATCAAGACGGAAAGGCGTTTTTTGTCCACGGTATCCATGGATACCCCCTCCTTGACTAATTTCAAATTTAATAGCTCGAAAACCAAGGACTTCAACATGACGTTTTACAATTTGCATTGCATTATCTGCAAATGGATCAACAGAGAATGCGCCTGTAAAACGTTCTGGATAACGTTTAATAGCTAAATGCGTATAATAATTTTGATAGCCATTAAGATGACCTTGCAAAATGACTGCTTTATCTACACCATTAGCATCCATATACTTCAAAAAAGCTTCAGCTGTAAATGCTTTGTCACCGTATTCGTCTGGGATGAGCTTAATTAAATCACCATCATCCCAAATAGCATAACCGTTCCCAAGGGCATTAAGGCGTCCTTTACCATTAAATCCTGCAATTGTATCAACAATATGAGCATGTCCATCAATTTTTTTCATGAGTATTCCTCCAACAGATTTTTAATCTTCAGCAATAAAGATTTTTTCACAACTACCTTCATATCCGCTATTCTTATCAGCCATAGTTTTAAGGTATGCGTAAATAGATTCACGACGAGTACGAAGCAAGAACAAGAAAGCAAGATAAATAACAACTGTCACACCAATATAGAGTGGGTTCCCAGATATCCAAGCAAAGAAGACTAGAGCTGTCAAAGGATGAGCTAGGAGATTAAAGCTCATAATCAAAGTTACCCCTGCTGGTAAAGCAGTTCCAAAATGCTTAACAGCTTCTGTGTAGATTGGACCTAGGGCACTAGCAGCATAAAGACCTAGTGAAAACCATATGATTCCATTCAAAATAGCTTTAAGAATATTTCCTTTTGACACAGCTATCATAGCTTCAATCATAAAAGGGATAGCAATAAGGTCAACGACTGGTAAAGCTTCATTTCCAGGTAAAATCAAGGAAATAACAACCATTATTGGTACTAAAATGAGACCTGCGATAATAGTTGCTGGTTCACCAAAACCAACACCGTCATCTACTGCAATAAACCAACGTTTTTTATCCAGTGCTCCTTGCTCAGCTTGACTTTCTTTTTTCTTATTGCATTCAACTGCTTCAGCAAGAGGAGCAAAAGCACTAGCAAATACCCCCGTAATCAAAGGAAAAATAGTCATAACCGCTGCAAGAGCAACTGCAAAACCAAGTATACCTCCCCAAGTATCAATACTTGCAAGGTTACGTAAACTACCTAATACACCAATAATCACACCAAGTATAAAACCAAGTGTCATTGGCTCACCAAATATCCCTAACTTAGTCTTTAATGATTCTGGGTTCAACTTTACCTTATTGACACTAAGTAGGTTCCAAAGAGGATCAAGAATAAGAGCTGGAATAAGGGTTTCAATATTATGAATCGAGTTGATCGTTGCATTTTTAACACCGTAATACTCCGACCATCGATCTGCCAATACTTCTGACATCACTAATGAATAGAGTAAGACAAAAACCATAAATGCGAAAGACAATATAAAATTACCTGTTGCTGCATAGGCCATTGTACCCCAAATCATATAGCCAAAGTTATTCCAAAGATTAGATGGGACAAATACTCGGGTAATCCCGAGCAAGAAAAGCCCCAATTCAATTAGCAAGCCAAAAACAAAGAAAGAGAGGCCAATCTCAGAAGAAAAGGCGGTGAGAGAACCAGCCTGCCAACCAATATCTACAATTGGTAAATGGAGCCCAGTAGTTTTAACCATCTGCTGGATATACTTAGTCACCATAGGAGCAAAAGCTGATATAATCCAACCAAAGCCTGTGAGTCCAACACCAGCTCGTAAGGCGCTAAAGAAAGCTCGCCTTGGATTGACCTTTAGAAAAAGGCTGACAATAAAAATCATAGCGGGTACAACAGTTGCTGCACCAAAAACTTCAAAGAATTTATGTAAAGCTTCTAGCATAAGTTCACCTTTATTAAATTATTAAGCGCTTACATTTACCCGTAAAAAAATGGGAGGTCCCATTTTTTCAAAAGATGGCTCTGCGCTCACTAGCCAATTATTTATTGACAATATTTTGTGGCTTGCCATCAAAGAAGGCAATGATGTTGTCAGCTGCTTCTTCAGCCAAAGTTCTACGTCCCTCAATAGTACCTGTCCCAGCATGTGGACTCATGATAACATTATCAAGACTTCTCAATCCTTCAGATACCTGCGGTTCATTCTCAAAAACATCTAATCCCGCACCCGCGATTTCACCTTCTTTCAGAGCTTCAATAAGTGCTTCTTCAGAAACGATTGGGCCTCTAGCAGCGTTGATTAAGTAGCTTCGACTTTTCATCTTAGCAAAAACATCTTTATTGAATTTGTGGATTGTTGATGGTAATGCTGGGGCGTGGATGGTTATGACATCAGCTGTTTCAATAAGCTGATCAAATTCGAGATAGGTTACACCAAGCTCTTTTTCCTTATCTTCAGGAAGTCGATAAACATCATTGTAAACAACAGTCATCCCAAATGCTTTAGCAAAATTTGCGACTGTCAAACCGATGCGTCCCATTCCGTAAATACCTAATGTTGAACCTTGCAAAGTCAAACCTTGATAACGTTGTTCGCTCGGATCAATCCACTCTCCACTTCTTACAATACTATCATAAAATGCAAGGCGCTTACTGGCAGCTAAAATTAAAGCAAAAGTCATTTCCGCTGTCGGAACTCGTACTGCTTGAGGGGAATTAGAGACTACAATTCCTTTTTCTTTAGCATACGCAGTATCTACATGATCAAAACCAACCGCATTTAAAGAAATAATTTGTAAGTTTTCACCTGCATCAATCATCTCTTTATCGCCTTTTTGTCCCATGAGTAACCATCCGTCATATTCAGATAAATGCTCTAACACATAGTCACGTGAAAATGGGCGATCTTCTGAATAAGTAACATCAAATCGGTCCATAAGCTTTCTTAGACCTTCTTTAGGCACAATACCCGTTACTAAGATTTTTTTCTTGTCCATATTGTCTCCTTCTTAAATTTATTTTACTAATTGATAAAGAGCAACTTCGCCACGTCCGTTATTGGCTGAGAAAAGATAAGCTTTTCCATCTTTTTCAAAAGCTAAGACATTACTAGAAGCTGCTTTTGCATCTACTAATTCTGAAACCAAGTGCCCATCTACAAAGTGAAAAAGCCTTAATTCTGCTTTTTCTGATCGCCACCCGAATACAAAACAAGTCTGATTAAGTAAACGACCACTCCAAATAGCGTGACCAAATGGGGTTTTTTCTGGATAATGGAATAATTCTCGACCGAAATCTTCAGTGAAGATACGTAAACGATCTCCATGAAAACCTTGGATAATCATATACTCATCCTTGCCATCCTGATTAATATCCACTTTCACCACATCGCTTGTCTCCTCATCGAAAAGCCGTTCTAATTGCCAGTCGCCTGTAGTAGAAAATTCTGGATAAGTGAGTTTGAATACCCCTTCCACTGAAGTAATCAATGAATATCCTTCATCCTGAATGGCATAGTATCCATGATTTTTTAATAAAGTTTGAGGCAATTGTTGCAATCCTTCCAATGTATGGTTTTGAGTATTAAAACGAGCAACAAAAATTCGGCCTTTATCACTCCAATCCTCAGTGTAGGCTTTACTGTTAGCAATTGTACAACCTATAAAGTAAAGTTGATTTTCTTTACCTTTAATGAGATCAAAGCGATGTAAATACGGAAAATCAAATGCGTTACAAATGTCCCAATGATCTCCTTGAAAACTTGCATAAACAACCTGACAATCTTTGGCCTTAAACCCTGGGTAAAATTTCTGGGTTGCCAAAAAATCCATGGTTCCGGGAATTGGAATAATACTCATGGTACCTCCCACATCTTCCCAAACAACAATTTTTGCTAAATCGCTATTCAAATCATAAGCAAAGCAGGCTTGATCAACCTCTGAAGCTACTAATAAAAAATCATAGTCTTGATTTTGCAAACGACAAACTGAATAACAAGCTTCAAGTCTGTCTGACAATAATTTATTAATCTTCATTCTATCCTCCTTTGGTGAAGATAAAACTTGAGTTAACCGTTTAACTAATGGTGCAAAAAAATAAAAACATTTGAGTTAAGAGAGTTAGAGATGGTTCGTTAAAAGCTTACCTATTCTTAAGTTAAACGGTTAACTCATTTATAATTCTATTATACTATCATTTTTTATAAAAGCAAGCGTTTACATAGTGTTTTTTGCTTTTTTATAAAAAAATGCTTGCTCTCGCAAACATTTTTAAAAAGATTGACGAATAACGATTTGATTTTTTACTTCTAGTAACCTTGCAGTAGTTGGCTCGTTTCCTTGACTAATTTTTTCAATTAAACATTGGGCAGCCAGGCAACCAATGCCATATGAATCCTGTTTTATACAGGAAACGTTTGGTGTAAGTACCTGCATCCATTCTAAATCTTCATAACTCCCAAGACCATAATCTTCAGGGTAGCTGACCGTTGATTGATTTAATTTTTTCATAAAATTCAAAAGAGTTGGACCGTTCATCATTAAGAACCCTGGTTTTTGCTCTGAATGTTCAATAATATCAAGAATTCTCTGTGTACTACCATCTTCAGTGATAATAATCAACTTATCAGGATTTGAACTGACCACTTCTTTAAAACCTTCGTAACGAAGCTCACGGGTTGAAATTCCTTCAATGGGATAAGTGACAAAATAGATGTCATGATACCCAGTTTCTTGCATTTTTTCAAGAAATATTTGAGTCGATTCTTTATTGTCGGATACTACAGTATCTACCTTAATATCTTTAGCTTGTCTATCAACCATGACAAGACGATCATTACTCAAAGTTTCTATAAATGAATGATTAGGATCTACAGAATCTAAAATAATTCCTGAAACGTTTTGCTGATTTAAACGGTTTAAATTTTCCAACTCAATGTCAATATCATTATCCGAGTTAGTAAAGTTAACCGAGTAACCAAATTGTTGACAAGTATCATGTATTCCCTTCATCACAGACGAAATAAAGGGATTAGTAATATCAGCAATAACGACCCCAATAGTACGGGTATTTTTTGTAACTAAACTTTGAGCAATCTTACTTGGTTGATAACCAGTCTCCTTAATAGCTAAACGTATTTTTTCTTTCGTTTGCAGAGACATTTTCTTATAGTTCCCATTGAGATAATAGGAAACTGTAGCTTTTGACACACCTACTAAATTTGCAATATCACTAATGGTTACCTTCTCAAACATCTCTATTTCCTTATTCTAATTAGACTTAATTTACCCGTATTATATCATTTAATAAGAAAAATGAAAATAAGTGTTCTTATTGGAGAAGATTATAAAAAAAGACAAACCCATTATCAAAGTTTGTCTTGCACTAGTATAATTAAGAGTTTGCTTTATCGTAACACTACTTCTTCTTGAAACTATCCCAATCTTTTAAGAAAGTTTCAATCCCTTTATCAGTAAGCGGGTGAGTAAATAGTGATGCAAATGTTTTATCTGGAATAGTGGCAATGTGCGCACCGCATTTAGCGACGCCCTCCACATGCGCCAATCCTCGAATGCTAGCAGCAATAATCTCAGATTGGAAACCATAAAAATCAATAATGTGACGAAGGTCACGAATCAAAGCATAAGCATCTGTTCCAATATCTTCAAGACGACCCACAAAAGGACTAATAAAGGTTGCACCAGCTTTCATTGCCGAAAGACCTTGAGCCACAGTAAATATTAATGTCACATTTGTCTTTATACCTTCTTTTGATAATTGTGAAACTGCTGCTAAACCTTCTTCAGTCATTGGAATTTTAACAACAACATTTGGTGACCACTTAGCGATTTCTCTAGCTTCGGTAACCATTTCATCACAAGTTAAACCTGTCACTTCTGCACTAACTGGACCATCAACGATTTGGCAAATTTCGTTAATAACTTCTTTAAAGTCACGCCCCTCACGTGAAATAATAGTCGGATTGGTAGTAACACCATCAACGATTCCTAAACGATTAAGACGACGAATTTCAGAAACATCGGCAGTATCTAAAAAGTATTTCATATTATTCTCCTTAATGTTCTTGTCCTTTTTGACCATAATAAGCATTTGGTCCATGCTTACGTAAATAGTGTTTATCCATAATATATTTTGGAGCTGGTTCAACACGTGGATTAATTTGTTCAGTGAAACGATTCATCTTGGCAACTTCTTCAAGAACGACTGAGTGATAAACTGCTTGTGCTGGATCTTTCCCCCAAGTAAATGGTCCATGATTACGTACAATAATACCAGGAACAGCCATTGGATCTAAATTCCGACGTTCAAATTCCTCTATAATAACACTACCTGTTTCTTTTTCATAAGCAGTGTTAACTTCATCTTCACTAAGTGACCTAGCACATGGTACTGGCCCATAAAAATAATCTGCATGTGTTGTTCCATAAAATGGAATATCGCGACCCGCTTGTGCCCAGCCAACTGCTTCTGTTGAATGAGTATGAACAATACCACCGACTTCTGGCCATGCTTTATAAAGTTGAACATGAGTTGGAAGATCAGATGATGGATTCAAATCCCCCTCCACTATATTTCCCTCTAAGTCTGTGACAACCATATTTTCAGGTGTCAATTGGTCATAGTCAACTCCTGAAGGTTTGATAACAATCAATCCTGCTTCGCGGTCAACTTCAGAAACGTTACCCCAAGTAAATTTAACTAAACCATGAACTGGTAGTGATTTATTAGCTTCACACACACGTTCACGTATTTCTTGCAATGATTTTGCCATATTATTTCACTCCTGCTTTCTCCATTAATGGGTAAAGAAAATCTTGCGCCTCTTTAATGGCTGCACGTGTTTCCTCTACAGTCTCACAGTTCTCCGACCACATTTCAATCAAGAATGGACCATTATAATTTGTTTTCTTAATGACAGCAAACATTTCTTCCCAATCAACACACCCTTGACCAAATGGAACATCACGGAATTGACCTTTAGATGTTTCGGTAACAGCATAGGTATCTTTAATATGAAGCGCTGCAATTGAGCGATGTCCATTATAAAATTCACTCCAAAGATCATTATGCCATGCTGATACATTTCCAGTATCTGGGTAGACAAAGAGATAAGGAGAATCAATCTCTTTTTCCACAGCCAAATATTTTTCAATGGAATTCATAAATGGGTCATCCATAATCTCAATAGACAGAATAACTTGTGCTTCTTCGGCCCAAGTACAAGCTTGACGAAGATTCTTAATAAAGCGTGCACGTGTCTCTGGAGATTTTTCTTCATAGTACACATCATATCCTGCTAATTGAATATTACGAATCCCAATATCTTGAGCAAAGACGATACATTTTTTCATCATATCCATCGCACGCGCTTCTTTCTCAGGATCATTAGATCCCATTGGGAAACGACGATGACCACTAAATGTAATTGTTGGAACACGAACTCCGGTCTCAAAAATAGCTTTGACCAACTCAAGTCGTTCTTCTTTTGACCACTCCAAACGTGCCAAACGTTCATCTGACTCATCAATGGATAATTCTACAAAATCAAATCCCAATTCTTTAGCAAATTGTAGGCGTTCTAACCAGTTAAAATGTTTTGGTGTTGCCTTCTCGTAAATTCCTATTGGACGTGTCATACATTACCCCCAAATACGTTTAATTTCATCCTTAAATGCACGTGCTGCTGCGGCTGGATCATCTGCCTCTGTAATACCACGACCCGCAATAAAAGTAAAAACATCAACACCTTCAAATAATTGAAGAGTATCAGTTGATAAACCACCAGTTACAGAAACTCGGAAGCCCATATCAATCAATTTTTTAACCTTATTAAGATCTTTTTCTCCCCATGTTTCGCCAGCAAGAAGCGCATCACGAGATTGGTGATAAATGGCTTGTGAAATACCTGCATCCAACCATTGTTGCGCTTGCTCATAAGTCCAATCACCATATAGTTCGATTTGAATTTCTCCACGATCGCCGCGTTCTTCTTTGATAGCTTTTAAGGCTGCTTCCATTGTTGGAATAGTAGCACAACAGATACAAGTCATCCAGTCTGCACCGCGAACAGCATTATTTTTAGCAACAGTCCCACCAGCATCAGCACATTTTGTATCAGCAACAATTATTTTGTCAGGGAAGAGACTGCGAAGGACCTCAACTAATTCACTACCTACTTGAAGAAGGCAAACAGTTCCAGCTTCAATAACATCAACTTCATGTCCTACTGATACGGCAGCTTTGATAGCTCCTTGTAAATCTGAGTGGTCAAGTGCAACTTGTAAATTTGGTAAACGTTTTGTCATGTTGTTTATTCTAAGGACCTGATAAAAATACTCATTTTATTTGTGGCAAAGAGTTTCTTATCACAGAGATTTTTTATAGGTCCTATCCTTTCTATTAATATCAGTTTATTGATTAGCTTTCTAAATCTAAACCTTCTAAATATGGGCTGTTTTTTGATTCCTCTACCATTGCAAGGACTTCTTTTGCTTCTTGGCATTCCGTCAAGCGCTGAATTGAATTTTCCAATTCAAAAAGGGCAATAATTTGAGGGATAGCAACAGAAGTATGAATAGCTGAACTTGTTGCAGCAAGTGCTAACAATACTGAGACTTCTTTGCCATCTGGAAAGACTACTGACTCTGTTAATGTAATTAATGAAAATGCATCACGTTTTACGCCTGCTTCTGGACGAGCATGAGGCATCGCCATACCCGGCATAAGAATGTAGTACGGACCAAATTCCTCTGTAGATTCAATAATGGCATCGTAATATTCTGCATCAACAGCACCACTTTCAATCAATGGATCAATTGATAATTTGATTGCTTCTTTCCAATCGCTTGCAGATAATTTAAGACGAATTGAGTCATTTTCGATAAAGGCTTGTTTTAAATTCATGATTTCTCCTTAAAAGTCTAAAGATATGGGAGAGAAACTTTTGTCTCACTCCCTTTGTCTATTAACTTACAAAATTTCTTGTAGTTTTGTTTTTATTTCATTGTCATCCATAAGGTTATCAAGACCTACTAAATGACCTTTTGTACGTCCGTCTAATTCATGGATAAGGTGGTTTGAAGCAACCACGATATCGTAGTTCGCAGCTAAACCTTTTGCTTCTCCGACTGAGCAAGATGCTGACTCAAAGTTGCTAACGCCTAATTGACGAAGCGCATTTTCAACTTTCATTTTGATAACCATTGATGATCCCATGCCGTTTCCGCATGCTGTAAGAACTTTAACCATTTTTATTTCCTCCGTTATAAATTTCTATTATTCTGCAGGCGCATCACCACGATAGTATGCTTCTTTATCTTTAGATTTCATAAATTGAAGTTGTGGAATAGCTAAGAAGAAGAGACATACAATCACGTAACCAGCGATACCTAAATACTTGAAGATGTAACCAAATGCTAACCATGGGAATTCAAAGTCAATATTTCCATGATAACCACCTGCAAGTCCTAAAAGACCTACAGCAACAGCACCAAGTGCCACCTGAATAATACCTGAGATAAATGATAGAGCTACTGCTGCTTTCCAGCCACCACGTTTATCTGCATAAACAGCGATTGCCGCATTATCAAAGAATACTGGAACGAATCCTGTGATAATCAAGATTGGATTTTTGAAGACAACAAGTAGAGCGATTGTAATTAATTGACCAATCAAACCAAAAGCAAATCCTGAAAGAACTGCATTTGAAGAACCAAAACCATATGAAGCTGCAACGTCAACCGCTGGGAATGATCCTGGAAGAAGTTTGTTTGAGATGCCTTGGAAGGCATTTGTCAATTCTGTAACGAACATGCGTACACCTTGCATCAAAATGAAAAGGTAAACTGAGAATGTCAATGATGTTTGAAGGATGTACATGAAGAAAGCTTGCTTAGTTGGTACAAATGCCCCAGGTCCAATTAATTTAACATTAGACATAATGTCTGGACCAAGGACAGCTAAGATTCCTCCAAAGAAAACTAGCATCAATGTTGCTGATGCAACAACTGTATCATGGAAAATATTTAAGAATGTTGGTAATTTTAAGTTATCAAGGTTTTCTTCTTTTTTACCGAAGAATGGCGCAACCTTATCAACAAACCAAATTGCAAATTGTTGTTGGTGTCCAATGGCAAATCCACCACCACCTGTAAGGCGTTGAGTTGCTTCAACGGTCATATTAGAACTTACCGCCCAATATAGACCACAAATGATACCAACAGCCCATGCACCAAAACCATTACGAAGTTGTGGAATCAAGAGCAGTACAAATACTGAAATTGTTGCAGCTTGTTGTACCATGATATGACCAGTAATAAAAAGAGTACGGACTTTAGTTACTTTACGAAGAGCAACCAAGAGAATGTTAATCCCAAAACCAATCAAGAGTGCTGTTGTTGCAACACTGATAAAGCCCATTGTTTCTAACTTAGCATTTGCTGATGCTAAACCAAAGTAAGGGTCAATAACAGCAGCTTCTAAATTAAATTTTTTAGCAAGAGCAACTAAGATTGGACGGAATGTATTAACCAATCCTCCTGCACCTACGTTCAAAATCAAATATCCAACGGTCGCTTTGATAAAACCAGCAAAGACATCATGAAGTGGTTTCTTCAATAAAAGATACCCAATGAGTACCAATAGACCTACGAAGAAGGCTGGATTCTGCAAGATATTTTGCGAGAACCAATTAAGGGGAGCTAGGAAGTTTTCCATAACTAAAGACCTCTCTTTATTTAAGTAATGTTTTTTTGTATCTTTATTATATTTTTTGTAAGCGTTTTAAAAAAGACCAAGAAGTACACACTTAAGTGTGCAAAATTGTGCTGAACCTAATTTACAAAAAAATCATGTATCCTAAGATACATGATTTTTTATATTTTTTAATGTAGACTCCTAATGATTTCTACACGCGTCACAAGACCATCGTGCATACTATCAACACGCAATGCAACGTTATTAATATAGACTACTGAACCAATAGCAACGTCCTTTTCCTCATCATTTAAATGACGAACAAGTAAGTCTCCTAAAGTTTCATTGGGTTGACAAGGTAGTTGAATCCTAGCTAAAATATTAGCTTTTTTGACTTTGTTATTAGCACGTAAAACAATGTTGCTTGACCCATCAAAATGGGTGAAAAGATATTTACGAACAGCAAACAAAATAGCAACTGAAGCAATCCCCATAAGGTAATCTGAAACACTACCATGTTCAATTACAAGTTGACGAGCTAAGGCAAACAATAACACTTCAATTAAAGTATCTGGGGAAGGTTTTGAAAACATTTTGATCAACTCAATCCCGACTGCTATTGTCATGGCGCGAGCAAGGAAAGTCTGGAACAACTTATCAACATTTTGATCAACAGACAACATGCTAAACAAATCATGAAAGAGTGCTAAACTAAAGAAAATAATAGCTGTTGCCAGAATAACTGACAAAGCAATCTCTAAATAATAAGCCACCTCTACAATAACATCTTGGAAAAATTTACGCATACAATCTCCTCTTTTATAAACTAATAACATTATAACATTTCGTCGTTAAAGTTACTAATTCAATGAAACAATAGTGACCACCCCTTCATAAACCTTTTAATCAGTACTAACGAATGTTTGATTATACATTATGATATAATAAGCTTATTGGTAAATAAGTAGGAGGAAATGAAATATTGATTAATAAACGGTTAAGAACAATCTTCTTACTACATTATCTGTTAGCGCTACTACTTCTTATAGACATTATCCTTACGATTGATTTTATAATTCACACGTCAACAATTCCCAAAAATAGTCTATCATATATAGGTTTGGGTCAAGGATTTGGTTGGTCTATGATTCTTATTAATTTGATAGCTCTACCTATTTGTTTCCTAGCAGAATTGTTAGCTGGTCTACTATTAAAATTAGAAATGCATAAGCAACATGGCTACTATCCTCTGGAACGCTTATTGATGACTGGTAGTATTCTAACAGTTGTATCGCTAGTATTATTACATACTTTGATTCACAGTATCAATGCACTTCTTTTTTTATCATTTACAGTAGTTTTATTGATTTCTGGGAAGTTCTTAAGTCTTATTAGTATCTATCTATTAAAAAGAAAAAGTAAACATCAAAAAGTCTGACTGTACAGTCAGACTTTTAATATTAAATATTTGACCAAACAGACTCAAGAATGTTTGTTTGTTCACGACCAGGCCCTACTGAGAAAGTAGAAATACGAACACCAACCAATTCGCCAACACGGCGAACGTAATTACGTGCATTTTCTGGAAGACCATCTAAGCTACGGCAAGCTGTAATATCTTCAGACCAGCCCGGTAATTCTTCATAGATTGGTTTACAACGTTTTAGCTGTTCAAGGCTTGCTGGGTAATAGTCAATACGTTTCCCATCAAGGTCATAAGCCACACAAATTTTTACCGTATCAAGCCCTGAAAGAACATCAATTGAATTCAGAGAGAGGTTAGTAATACCTGATACTCGACGGCTGTGACGCATAACAACAGAATCAAACCATCCAACGCGACGAGGACGACCAGTCGTTGTACCATACTCTTTACCAATCTCACGAATACGGTCACCAACCTCATCAAAAAGTTCTGTTGGGAATGGTCCATCGCCAACACGGCTAGTGTAAGCTTTACATACACCTACCACTTTATTAATTTTACTTGGTCCAACTCCCGAACCAATTGTGACACCACCTGCTACTGGATTGGAAGATGTTACAAATGGGTATGTTCCTTGATCAATGTCGAGCATAACTCCTTGTGCTCCTTCAAAAAGAACACGTTTACCGGCATCAAGAGCATCATTTAAGATAACGGATGTATCAGTCACATATTGCTTAATTTGTTGACCATATTCATAATATTCTTCGAAAATATCATCAAATTCAAGAGGTGTACTGTCATACATTTTTTCAAATAAACGATTTTTCTCAGCTAAATTAATTTTCAAACGCTCAGCAAAAACTTCTCTATCAAGAAGGTCAGCAATACGGATACCGACACGCGCAGCCTTGTCCATGTAAGCTGGCCCAATTCCTTTGATGGTTGTTCCAATTTTATTATCACCTTTAGCATCTTCTTGTAGTTGGTCAAGCTTGATGTGGTATGGCAAGATAACATGCGCACGATCTGAAATACGAAGGTTATCCGTTGTTACACCTTCTCCGTGAAGATAAGCTAACTCTTTAACTAATGATTTCGGATTAACGACAACACCATTACCAATGACAGAAATTTTTTCTTTGAAGAAAATTCCTGAAGGAATTAAATGAAGTTTAAATTTTTTGTTATCAATAACGATAGTATGCCCAGCGTTATCACCACCTTGATAACGTGCAATTACTTCTGCGTCAGCAGATAAAAAATCTGTAATTTTACCTTTACCTTCGTCACCCCATTGGGTACCTACTACAACAACTGAAGTCATATTTATTTAACACTGAGTGAGCCTTTTTAGGACTACCCAATCCTTTCTGGAAAAACATGGCAGGAATTTCACCTGCGAGTTTGTCTGACACCTTATTATAGCAAAAAATGTTTTTTTTTGCCAAATTCCTCAAATATTATCGGAAAAAAAGAAAAAAATAATTATTAGAAGTGTAAAAAAACGGTAAAAAACTAACATTATAGTTGATAAAGAAATCTTGAAATTTACTGATACCAGCATTCTTAACAATAAAAAAATTCAACGATCTTTTTATTAGAGTCGTTGAATTTTAAATTATCAAGAACAGTTATCACAAGTCAGATATCATATCTATATTAATGATATTTACTATTAGCTTTTCATGAAGTAACTAGTTATCTCTAGCCTGTAGCTCTTCTTTTGTAACTAATTTATAATCTTTAAAAACAATGCCTCCAAAATAGCCTGCTAGTAAAGATAGGATAATACAACCTAGAGCGGTTATTAGTACTTTTATCATTGGGTTATAGGCAAACATGACAGCAAATCCTGCAATTGGTGTCGCTGTTCCAGGAGTATCATTAACTAATTTCATCAAGGCAATTAAAATACCACAAGCTGCACCACCAACAAAATTAGTGACATAGATTGGAATAGGGTTAGCTGAAGTCACGTCAGCTTGAGTTAGAGGCTCAACAGCAAAAGCTATATTATCTTTACGACTTCCAAGTTTTAATTTATGGAAAAGTACACCATTCATAAATGACGAACCAAAGACAGACAAGGCTCCTATAGCCATAGGCATTCCGGTTAATCCTAGCATAGCTGTCAATGCCATAGAAGAAAGTGGTGCTGTCGCCACTACTACAATTGTCCCGCCAAGTATAATCCCCATTAAAATAGGGTTGCTATGAGCACCTGATGTTAAGATATCTCCAATGGTGAGCAAAGTGCTATTAATAAGCGGCGTCAACAGTTTGGCCACAAGACGTGTTAATGGTGCACCAATAATAATAATTGAAATAAGATCTAAACCACCAGGAATATTTCTTTCCATCCACTTAACAAGAAATCCCACTAAATATCCTGCAAGGAAACCAGGAATAATACCTGTTCCAGAAACAGATAAACCAATTAAAACTGCGTATCCTGGGGTTACACCAATAGCAATAGTAACCAATATAGCTGCAGCTACACCAGAAAGTGAACCATTAGCACCACCCACTTCACTTAAAAATTGAAATCCCAAAACTTTACCAAAGAAAGAATCTTGAAAAGCTTCTACAAGGAAGGATGCACAAGCCGCAGATGCCAATGCTCCCATTGCTTTTGTTCCGTAGGGTGCTTTATAATTAAATAAAGTGAAAATCGCTAATACAAGTATTAAAAGACTGGTCCCAATAATGATATTCATAAATATACTCCCGCTAAAAATAGTTAAGTTTTTTATTCTCAGTGTCTGTGTACTACTGCTTCAATTTCAATAAAGGCGCCTTTAGGTAATACTGAAACTTAATTGTACTACGAACTGGATAAGGTGCAATAAAGAAGTCCGACATAATTATTAGGCTTATCTCATGGATTACTCCTTAGTTGCTAATATAATCACATTTTACCTGAAAGCATAACCATAGTCAATAATAATTTTTTATTTTCTTAACTTTTTTTTATTACGATAATTTTTTATTATATTAGACTTCCTGCGAAACAAAATATGGTACAATAGTTCTATGAATTATGAAGCAAGCAAACAATTAACTGATGTACGA